>Ga0315543_1000334_pt1 | contig 59035 bp, 42 predicted proteins | sample SalMarSW160210MG_2_FD_203098 | JGI IMG/M metagenome (GOLD analysis project Ga0315543, IMG submission 203098) | Salt marsh sediment microbial communities from the Plum Island Ecosystem LTER, Massachusetts, United States - Salt Marsh Sediment SW1601-210 ... | reverse complement strand
CCCCAGTTTTTCACCGGAGTATCACCGCTGTGGACCGACTCGTCGGTATGACCGCTGGTGCCGTACCTGTGAAATCCTTCGAGGCCGGGCCCTTTTATCTCGGCCATATGTTCCTTTCTTAATCGGTTAACGGCATCGATATCGGCCACGGGCACTTGCATATCGCCCCTAACCACCACCGCCTTGAGCATCTTGGAGCCCATTACCGCCCCCAGACCGGAACGCCCGACCGCATCTCCTCCGTAGTTCATCATGCAGGCAATGAGAGAACGCTTCTCCCCGCCCGGCCCGATGCTGACCGCCCTGGCCGTTTTACCGTGTTCGGACTTAAGTATATCATCGGTTTCAAAGGTGCTTTTTCCCCAGAGATGAGCGGCGTCCTTCAGTTCGGCTTTGCCGTTATCGATAAGCAGGTAAACGGGCTTTTCGGAAATACCGGTGATAAATACCCCGTCGTAGCCGGCGAATTTCAGGTTGGGGCCGAAAAACCCCCCGGCGTTGGCGTCTCCCCAGCCGCCGGTAAGCGGCGATTTCCCCACCACCTCGAAGCGGCAGCCGGTAATAGCCGGGGTGCCGGTAAGCGGACCCGTAATCATACCGAGGGTATTCTCCGGCCCCAGCGCGTCGACGCCGCCTTTCTGCCGACTGTATAGAATCCTGGCGCCGATGCCGTAACCACCAACGAAATCCCGACAGAGATTCTCATCAAGCGGCTCTACCTTCATTTCTCCCGTAGAGAGATTGACGAATAGCAGTTTTTCCATGTATCCCCGGGCCATTACTAATTCCTTTATTTGACGAATAAAAATTATATCTACATTCTACTCGTGATGAGCTTCGCTAGCAACCTGGTTAGCTTGAAAGTAAAATCCCCCGAAATATCTTTACCGATTCGAGGGATTTTAGCTCTGAAAGATATTATTCCCCGGTAGAGTAACAGGTCACATCATACTGGGCAGGAAAGTACTGAGCGAAGGTATAGCCACCAGCAGGGCAACATGGCATATGTCGGCTATGACGAACGGAATTACGCCACGGTAGAGGACGCCAAGGGGCTCATTAATGACACCCGTAAGGATAAACAAATTAATGCCGAAAGGCGGTGTTATCTGACCTATCTCGATAATTCTAACCATAATCACGCTGTACCATATAAGGTTGAATCCAAGTGATTCTACCAGGGGGTATATGATGGGAATAGTAAGTACCAGCACGGCAATAACATCAAAGAACATACCGCATATAATATAAAAGATGATAATGGCAATCAGGATAACCATGGGATGTACCGGCAGTCCTGAGATAAACTCGCTGATGGTAGTGGGAATCTGGGTTGTAGCCAGGAAGGCATTGAACATGTAGGCGCCAACGAGCATAACGACAATCATAGCGACCAGCCTGGCGCATTCCATCAGGGAATCCCAGATACCGTGAAGCCCTAACTGTCTCTTGGCCAGACCGATAGCCAGCGCCCCGAAGGCCCCGATGCCGCCGGCCTCTGTTGGGGTGAAGATGCCGCCGTAAATGCCACCCATTATCAGGACAAACAGGAGCAATATCGGCCAGGTCAACTTTACTGAAGTCCCTTTCTCCTTCCATGTGGTTTTAATCGATGCCGGGGCCAGCTTCGGACTAAACCTGCACATAAGCATGATGGTAATGACATAGAACAATGCCTCAAGAATACCGGGGATTATTCCGGCCATGAATAGTCTGCCGATAGACAGCTCTGTGAGGATGCCGATAAGGACAAATCCCATGCTCGGTGGTATTAAAATCCCCATGGTGCCGCCGGCCGCGATGCATCCGGCGGACATCATCCTGCTATACCCGAGTTTTTTCATCTCCGGGTAGGCGACCTGGCCCATGAGTATCGCCCCGACGCCGCTGGTACCGGCACAGGCAGCGATAAGAGCGCAGGCAAAAACCGTCGCCATAGCCAGGCCGCCTTTTAGCTGCCCGAGCCAGGAACGGGCCATCTGATACGCCTCCCTGCCTATCCCGCTGTTGGCAACGAATGAGCCCATGAGCAGGAAGAGCGGTAGCACGGCGAAGTGGTAATCGTTAAGCCTGGAAAACGTCAGTATGGCAAGATTGGCGATGGCGCCATGAAATCCGTTAATGAGTCCGTAACCGATAAAACCTACGATAATCAGTCCGAAACCGACATGCACTCCCATTAACAGGATTATCAGGACAGCGGCGATGCCGATTAAACCTATCTCAGTTTGACCCACGCCTGAATACCTCTTTAGCCATCAGATAAATATCTATAAGAAATATTAGACATGCCCAGCCGAAACCTACGGCCAGCAGCATCATAAAGGGCCATAACGGTACTTTCAAAGTAACAATAATACCGCCAAATTGCTTGAAGATATATTCCCAGGCCCGTATTCCCCCCTGCCAGCATATCATGCCGCAGCAAACGGCGGCTATGATATAAGCAATGAGCAAAATAATAGCCTGTCCTCTGGGAGGCATGATGTCAGAAATTACCGTAATCCTGATATTCCCCAGGTTTAGCTGGCAGTAGCCCAAACCCAGGCATCCGGCTATAACCAGCATAATCCCCACGAGTTCGTAGGTGCCTTCTATCGGTTTAAGAAAAAGATTACGACCGCAAACATCGGCAACGGTGAGAAACATCATGATAGCGAGTACTACGGCCGCTATAATAGCCATCACCCTGCTGGTTCTCAGTATTATCTTACCGCACCGTAATAATACTCGCTCTTCTTGTTCCTGCAACTTGCCCCCTACGCTAACTGGTATCAGACGGGTAGAGTCAGGTGTACTACCTGGAGCCTAAATAATATAATTAATGTACTATATACATTAGAAATATTCAACTGTCAACGATGTGATAGAAAACACTGTATCAGTCTAATTATCCCCTTATTTTTCTATATGCTTATATACCTCATTTCTATCAGTGAAAATGCATAAAAACAGCTTGATTGACGCAATTATACACCCCTATAAATAATTTAGCAAGACCTTTTTGAAGTAGCTACTTTGCATCCGGATTATTACTAAAAATAGCACGCAGCGGTGCGTATTTACCGAGTTTTAATACTTTAGTTGGTATTGAGGCTAAAAAGGGCTTGACAGAAACAGGAAATAATTATAAAGTGTGAATTAACTTAACATATAGAATTATTCTGCATGTTAATATATGCATTATTATAAAATTTAATAAAAGGAGGTGTTGAAGTGTAAATGTATAGCCGGGTAAGCAGCTATATTATTTTTAACTTAACTAAAAAGGAGGAAAGATGAAGAAAAGAAACTTAATGATTGTGATTCTCAGTGTTGTTCTGCTGGCGTCGCTGCTGCTGGCGGCCTGTGCCGAGCCGGAGCCGGCCCCTGCGCCTGCACCGGAGCCGGCCCCCGCGCCTGCACCGGAGCCGGCCCCCGCGCCTGCACCGGAGCCGGAGCCGGAACCAGCACCAGCACCTGCGCCAGAGCCGGAACCTGAACCAGCACCAGCGCCAGAGGTAAGGATAATTAAATTTAATTACACGATGCCTCCGTTCTCGGCTGTAGGCGTGGGCTTTGAGTGGTGGGCGGATGAGTTCGAGAAGCGGACCGAAGGTCGCTATGTTGTGGAAACTTACGGATTTTCGGCCCTGCTGCCGGATGAAGGCTCTCTGGATGCCGTAAAAGCAGGAGTGGTTGAAGTCAATATGACTTCTACCGGGAGCCAGATGGCCAGTTTCCCGCTGGCCTCAGTTACCGGTCTCCCCACGCTCTCGTTCCACAAGAAAGGGGTTGCCTTTGAGGAATTCATGGCATCATTCGATGCCCTGATAGAGTTTTATAAGATACCGGAAGTAGGCGCTGAGTTCGAAGATTACCACTTAGTTAAAGCCCTTGAAATCGACCCCGGTTACCTCATTACCGCTGATAAAGAGGTATTCGTGCCGGAAGACATTGAAGGCCTGAAGGTCGGCGGTGCGTTGGGCGCCTTGGCGGATATGATGTCTGCTTTCGACGCGGCCGGCGTCTTCCAGATACCTCCTCAAGCGTACGATAACATGCAGAAGGGTGTAACGGATGCCGCTATCATGACCTATGCCATGATAGGCCCTTACAACATGTTCGACCTTTGTGACTATATCCTGAAACAGACCTTCTCGGCAGGGAGCCTGCTCATCCTGACAAGTCACGAATTCTACGCTTCTCTGCCTCCGGCAGACCAGGCGATATTCGACCAAACGTGGGAAGATGCTATGGTCGTATGCGCCCAGGGTATGTATGATGAGACTGTACATAGCACACCTGCCATCGAAGCTTCGGGCATTATTATCAACACTCCCACTCCGGAGCAATCGGCGCTATGGGACGATGCAGCTCGAATGTACGCATTCCCCACCTGGGCTGATATGTGTCATGACATGGGCTATAGCGAAGAGGTTACCGACAGGGTCCTCTCGACCTGGCAGGCCCTTGTAGAAAAATATTCGACGCAGTAGTAAGGTTAAAGCTTTATTGACAATGGACGGGGCTTCGGAGGATATTATACCTCCGGAGCCTTTTCCTTATTTTACCCGCCAACCGGGTGCTGGCTGCAGGACGCCGAGACGGAATATTGACAGCCTCCTGCCATGTGTTTAATACTGCTTAGGGTATGTTTAGAAACGCGGCCTGTTATTTACGGTTTGATTATCAAGCAAGAGGAGGTAAGTAAAAATGGAAGAGCAAAAGGCAGGGGTGTCGCCGGATGAAAAGGAGGAGGCCATGTTTAATTCGTGGCTTTCGCCACAGGGCGTGGAGTTTGCCAGTCCCGAAGCCGAGAAGTTATACAAGGAGAGAGTAACGCGGGTAAAACACGCGGTTCAATTGAAGAAGATACCGGACAGGGTGCCTGTCTTCTCTATTGTTAACTTTTTCCCCGCTTATTATGTAGGCCTGACACCGCATGATATGATGTATGACTACGAAAAGCTCACCATGGCGATAGGAAAATTCGTCATGGACTTTGAGCCGGATGCGAACCCCGGAGCGTTTTTCGCTGGTTCGGGAAGGCTCTTTGAAATCCTTGACGTGAAGCTATACGCCTGGCCCGGGCATGGAGTCCCGCCCGAAAATACCTACCAGTGCATTGAAAGCGAATACATGATGGCGGATGAATATGACGCCTTGATTCAGGACCCGTCACATTTCTGGAACAGCACCTACTTACCTCGCATATGCGGCGCCCTGGAGCCTTTAAGGATGCTGCAAAGCCCTACCAATGTCCAGGAGGGCTCGTTCGGTTCCTATGTGATGCCGTTTGCCATGCCTGATGTTCAGGCTGCCTATAAAACCCTTTTTGAGGCGGGGGCGGAAACCATGAAATGGATGGGGGCGGTCAGCGGTTTCAGTCATGAAATGGCAGCCGCCGGATTTCCCGGTTTCCTCGGCGGCCTTTCCAAGGCACCCTTTGACGTCATCGGTGATACGCTTAGGGGCACCAAGGGGGTAATGGTGGACATGTACCGGCAACCCGCGAAACTCCTCCAGGCTCTGGAGGTAATAACACCGATTATGATTAATATGGGGGTGTCCATGGCAAGGATGAACGGAAATCCCCTGGTGTTTATGCCGCTGCATAAGGGAGCTGATGGTTTCCTCTCCGATGAACAGTTCAAGACCTTCTACTGGCCTACCTTGAGAAAGGTTTTCATGGGGTTGATTGATGAGGGCTGCATCCCGTTTCCCTTCGTCGAGGGCGGCTATAACTCGCGCCTGGAAGTTATCAGGGACGTACCTAAAGGTAAGACTGCCTGGACGTTCGACCTTACGGACATGGCCAGGGCGAAGGAAATACTGGGTGATGTCGCCTGCATAAGCGGCAACGTGTCTTCCTCACTGCTGATTACCGGCACGCCCGAGCAGGTAAAGGAAAGATGCCGGGAGCTCATCGAGACCTGCGCCCCCGGCGGCGGTTATATTATGGCTAACGGGGCGGCGATTGACAAGGTAAGGCCCGAGAATCTTAAGGCGATGATTGATTACACCAAGGAATACGGCGTCTACAAATAGATGCTCAACAGGTTAATATTTTACTATTTCAGGAGGTATGACAGTGCCAGACCGAGATTTGCGAGCATGGATGGCCCAGCTGGATGCTGAGGGCGAGTTAAAGAGAATAACCGCGAAGGTGGACTGGGATGATGAGATATCTCAAATTATCAGGAAGGTATATATACAAAGCGGCCCGGCGCTGCTATTTGAGAATATCAAAGACCACGGAGCTACGTTTTCAAGGAAGCTATTTACCAATGGCCTGGGAACGCAGTCACGGGTCAACCTCATGCTCGGCCTGCCCAAGGATACACCCCCTGCCGAGACTGTTCGGACGATTAGAAAGAGGATGAAGAAACCGCTGGAACCGGTGAGGGTCAAGACAGGGCCGGTCAAGGAAAACATCATCAGGGGTAAAGACGTAGACCTTTTCGAGATACCGGTCCCCAAGTGGCACCCGCTTGATAACGGACGCTATATCAACACGTTTAACGCTACCGTCACCAGAGACCCTGATACCGGACAGAATAATGCCGGCGTTTACCGGGGCACGATATTGAGTAAGAACAAGATAGGCGTGCTGTTGATGCCGATGAAGGACTGGGGTATTACGTATAGTAAGTACCAGGAGATGGGGAAACCGATGCCGGTGGCCTTTGTATACGGCTGGGACCCCACTTTAATAGTGGTCGCCGGCAGTCCTGTCGTCGGGCCCGAGTATGAACTGGCCGGAGCGTTGAGGCAAGAGCCTGTGGAGCTTGTCAAGTGTGAGACTTCCGATATCGAAGTGCCCGCTTCCGCCGAGATTGTGGTTGAAGGTTTTATGTCCCCCGACCCGAGCACCTACGAAATTGAAGGGCCTTTCGGTGAGGGGTCGGGATTCTACGGGGAAGCCAGAAAGCGGCCGGTGGTGGAAGTCACCTGCATTACGCACAGGAACGACGCCATTTTCCGTGGTTCGCTGGTGGGCACTAAAGAAGGGGTTACCGAAATCAGGGCGGCGGTCAGTAACATGATGTCGGTGGCTAACTGGAATATCCTCGAGGCCCATGAAATCCCCGGAGTGCTTGATGTTACGACCGGGCCGATATCAGCGGTCAAGATTCACAAGACTTATCAGGGCCAGGCTAGGCAAATAGCCGCCGCTCTGTGGGGGTCCAAATTCGCCGGCCACCCCTTTAATATATTGATGGTAGTTGAGGAGGATGTGGACATCCGTAACCCCGCGGCGCTCATCGCCGCCATGCATCATAAGGTGGATTTTAACCGGGATTTAGTTGTTTATCCCTTATATATGGGGTCGCCCATCGACGTGCACATACCCTATGACCTGAGGGCCGAGCTGGAATACGGGGCTGCCGTGACCAGTAAATTACTCATCGATGCGACTACGGACTGGCAAATGCATCCGATTCGCGAGGAGTGGAATAACCAGAGATTTCCACCGAACTGTCACTATTCCCGTCCAGAGACCGAGGCACTGGTGGAAAAGAGGTGGGGGGAATACGGGCTGTAAACATCCGGTCTAAGTATGCGAAAATAATGCCGGGGGGCTCCCTCTTAGAGAGATTCCCCGGCATCTTCATTATCACCGCTCCCCGAAAGCTGCCTACTTTATGGTAATATTCAGGGTGCACGTCCATTCTGGCTCGCCATCTTCGCCGGGTCGGCTGTATTCCAGATATATGGTAGCGGTGCCCGGATTCACCCCGTTGAAGACGAATTTCTCCGTACCCGCAACTCCGACCTCCTTGCCGATGGGTGCGACATACTTATGGCTTGTCTGTACTACTACTGAGGTGTCGCTTATCTGCGGTTCCTCATTCCACTGGAAGCCGGTCGACCGATTGGAGCACAGTATTACCGTTACGCCTTTGTTATGTGTAAATGAAATTTCATCCGTAATGTTCGGGTTGGACTCAAAGTCGTTACAGGTATAATACGCCACGGTGGTCGCAGCTGCGTAAGAAGTCGTCTTTTTGGCAGGCTGTGTGGAATCACTGGTTGTCCCCGATGAGCAGGCGAGCAGAGACAGCGCCAGAAGAAGAATCAGACCTCCCATGATTAGCTTAATTTTCATCGCCTTTACCACCTCCGTACCTTATTTCTAATTATAAGAATTATAGACCTGCAAGGTAATCAGGTCAACCCTTTTAATGGTGAGATTCAAATCAGTTGTAGCCGGAGGAAGGAATTGGTTTGACAAATAATAGTGTCGGGGTATACAATCTCATAGTTCATTCATTTTTCCTGTAAATACTTAAACATCGTACTGTCGTTTTAATGCAGTCCAGCCAGTTATTACCAGCTGCAAATAATTGCGATTAGATACGGACGTCACAGGCAGAGACCTGAGAGTCAGGTGTCAAATATCTGAAAGGAGTGGGCGGAAGAAGGATGGCACCAAAAGAAGAATTGGCCGATATATTAGGTCCGAAATACGTTTTCGACGATACTAAAACGCTGGATGCCTATTCCAGGGATTTGAGCTTTGTCAAGCCAGTGAAGCCCCGGGTGGTTGTACAGCCTAAGAGCAGTGAAGAGGTTCAGGAAATAGTCAAGTGGGCCAATAAAGCCGCCACGCCGCTGGTTCCGGTGAGTTCCGGGCCACCCCATTTTCGTGGTGACACTGTCCCCAGTGTACCGGGGGCGGTCATTGTAGACCTGAGCGGGATGGAAAAAATTATGAGAATCGATCGCAGAAACAGGGTGGCCATGATTGAGCCGGGAGTAACCTACCTCAAGCTCCAGCCCGAGCTGGCTAAAGAAGGCCTGAGGCTCACCACACCGTTGCTCCCGCGGGCAAGTAAATCGGTAGTGGCCAGTTTGCTGGAAAGAGAACCCACCCTGATACCGCGGCAACTGTGGGCGTCACTCGACCCGCTGAGGTGTACCGAGATAATCTGGGGAGACGGAAAGAAGCTGGTAACCGGGGATGCTGGTAACTGGACATCGATGGAGGAGGCCTGGTTAAGGAAGCAGGCAGCGGCAGGCGCTACGGGTCCGGGGCAGGCGGACTTTTACAGGTTTGTTTCTGGCGCCCAGGGAAGCATGGGGATTGTGACCTGGGCATCGGTAAAGTGCGAGTTATTGCCCGCACCGCACAAGCTCTTCTTCGTTCCAGGCCGGAAGCCTCAAGAACTGTTTGATTTTACCTACCAGCTCCTGAAGTTCAGATTTGCCGATGAACTTTTCTTATTGAATAACACGAGCTTGGCGTATATCCTCGGGGATAGCCCCGATACCGTTAAGGCTCTTATTAAGAAGCTCCCACCCTGGGTTGTTCTGGTGGGAATAGCCGGGCGCAGCATACTGCCCGCGGAGAGGGTTGCGTATCAGGAGAAAGACATCGCGGATATTGCCCGGAAATTCGGCCTTAAACTCGAACCGGCAGCACCGGGAGCCAAGAGTGATGACGTGCTTAAAGCTGTTCTCAACCCGTCACGGGAACCCTACTGGAAACTCGGCTATAAAGCGGGATACCAGGAAATCCTCTTTATCACTACTCTCAACCGGACTCCTGAGTTCATCGAGACGATGAATTCGGTGGCGGGAGCAAACGGATACCCGGCCACGGAAATCGGTGTTTACATCCAGCCGCTACACCAGGGTCCCAATGTGCATTGTGAATTTATCCTTCCCTTCGAACGGGATAACGCGAAAGAAGCAGCTAAAATGCAGCAACTCTTGACCAGGGCCAGTGAGGCGTTAATTGAGCAGGGGGCTTTCTTCTCCCGACCTTACGGCATCTGGGCGGATATGGCCTACAGCCGGGATAAACAGACTACGATGGTATTGAAAAAGCTCAAAGGGATATTCGACCCTAACAATGTGATGAACCCGGGTAAATTGTGCTTTTAAACGCAAGAAAAACAAAGAAAGAAGGCATGAGAAATTGGCGCTAGAAGACTATAAGGCTGATATGGAAAGGTGCAGCCAGTGCTCATACTGTAAGTGGATTCCCTTTGACCAGGTAAAGAGCTGGAGGTTCGCCAAGGGCTGTCCCAGCATAGCCTATAATAATTTCATGAGTTACTGCGCGCGGGGGCGGTATGCCGTGGCGCTGTCACTTATCAACGGACAGAGCACTTATACCGACAGAGTGGTAGATATAGTCTACAAATGCACGACCTGCGGGTCCTGTGATGTTTCCGATAAGATTTGCCGCTATAACCTGGAGCCCCTGGAAATGATACGAGAGCTGAAATTCAGGCTGGTTGAGGACGGCAAGGTGTTACCGCAATTTACCACCGTTATCGACCATCTCCGCAAAGAAAACAACATGATGATGAAACCAGGAACCGAAGGCGGCGACTGGGCCGAAGGACTGGATGTCAAGCGTATCCCCGCTGAGAAGGCGGAGGTCCTCTTCCATGCCGGCTGCCGGTTCAGCTACGACGAAGAGCTTCAGGAGAAAGCCAGGACAGCCGTAACGCTTCTGAAGGACGCCGGCGTTGATATCGGCATCATGGGAGCAAACGAGTCCTGTTGCGGCGGCAGAGTCTATGACATGGGCTATAAAGACGATTTTACCAGGCTGGCGGAAAGTACCATCAAGGCCTGGACGGCGGCCGGTGTCAAGACGGTGGTGACCTCCTGTGCCGACTGCTATCATGCGTTCTTGCGTCTTTATCCCGCCCTGGGGGCGGAGTTCGAGGTACTCCATACCGTGCAGTATCTCGACCGTCTCATTAAAGAAGGCAAGATTAAATTCAGTAAGAAAGTGCCGATGCGCGTTACCTACCATGACCCCTGCCACCTGGGCAGGCAGGGAGAACCTTACATACCCTGGGAAGGCAAAGAGAAGAAAGTCAAGAACCAGATAGTGGTCTATGAACCAAGGAGACCCAGGTACAACGGGGCCTGGGGTGTCTATGACCCGCCGAGAGACGTGCTAAAGAGTATCCCCGGCCTGGAGCTGGTGGAAATGGAGAGAATCAGGGAGTATGCCTGGTGCTGCGGCGCCGGCGGCGGGGTAAGAGAAGCCTATCCTGACTTTTCGAACTGGACGGCGGTAGAGAGAATCGAGGAAGCGCAGTCGACGGGTGCCGAGGCAATCGTGAGTGCCTGCCCGTGGTGCGAGCGCAACTTTATCGATGCCATCAACGGCACGGATGGGAAAATGAAGGTCTTCGATGTTACTGACCTGGTGAAACAGGCAATTTAACAAGGGAAGGATTGAGACATGGCACTATCGAGGGAAGCCTATCGAGAACTGGAAGATATTGTGGGTTCACAAAACATCTCCGACGACCCGGCGGTACTGGATTGTTACCGGTACCCGCTGTCTCATACCGCCATTCACATCGGCCCTTATTACCGGGTGTACACGCCCAGGGGTGTGGCGGTCCTGCTGCCGGGAAGCGCCGAAGAAGTCCAGGCCATCGTCAAATTATGCAACAAATACAAGGTAAAATTTAAACCCTCCAGCACTTTCTGGTCGGCCTGGGGGTATCCTCTGGAGGATGACACCATCCAGCTCGATATGAGACGGATGGACAGAATCCTGGAAATCGATGATAAAAATAACTATGCGGTGGTCGAGCCGCATGTCATCGGGGCGACGCTTCAGGCCGAAGCGATGAAGGTGGGTCTGAATACCCATATCCACGGCCCCGGCGCCAGTTGCTCCTGCCTTGCCAGCGCAACCGCTTTAGGCGGCCTGGGGCCGGACACCCTTTACATGGGTCATCACAATGAGAATCTACTCGGCGTGGAATGGGTTATGCCTGACGGTGAATTATTGAGGGTAGGCTCGGCGGGCTCCGGACTGGGCTGGTTCTGCTGCGACGGACCCGGTCCCAGCCTGAAGGGACTCGTCAGGGGCATGGTGGGGACCAACGGTGCGATGGGCGTATTCACCAAGTGCGCCATCAAGCTCTATCCTTGGCCCGGACCTGCCCCGCTGCCCGTCGAGGGGAAACCGCCCGCCTACAAAGCGGTGCTGCCGGACAACCTGAGGGTGTACACCCTGGGCTTTCCGTCCTGGAAGGCGTGGGCCGATTCCTGTTACCTGGTGTTCGATGCTGGCATCGGCTACGTGGCTCACCGGCAGTTCAACATGTTCGGCCGAGACCTGAAGGGCGCCATGGTAAAAATACTATCCGACCCCACCAAGACCCTCGGTGACATCGAGGAACTTCTCAGGGACCCGGAAGTACAGAAAATGACCGAAGATATGAAGCGCGACTACCAGATTGTCCTGGCGGGCATGACGCCGGGGGATATCGAATGGCAGGATAAGGCATTGGATAAAATCCTGGAGGAGACCGGAGGCTGGAAGGTAAAGGGAATGCTGGAACCGGACCTGTATAACTGGTCGCTCCTCTACATGATAAGGCTGGGGCACAAGAACCTGAACCTCGTCTACGGAGGCGGCTACGACGGCTGTTTCGGGCTGGGGGGCACGCCGGACTTCGGGACTTCGGGCGAACCGGCGCGGGTCGAACAGGCGACGGCCTTCAAGGAGGAATGGGAAAAGAAGGGCAATATCGTCGCCGCCGGCGGCGACGGCATGATGGGAGGCATAGGTGGCATGGGAGGGGGCGGTCATTCGCTGTGGGAGAACTTCACCCATTTCGACCCGGCTGATAAGGAATCGACGGAAGGGACCCTGGATTTCTTTAACGCTGTCGCCAAGTTCGGCATGGAAAAGGGCTGGGGCCCCGGCATGGAAAAAATGAACGATTACGCCAGGTGGTCCAACGGAAGGACGACCCCCAAGGAAATACGCGACCGCATACTGGGGGAGGCGGCCCAGCCGGAGGCGTTTCGCTACCAGCGTAAGTTCAAGGAGACCTTCAATCCTAACGACCTCGGGGATGGGTATTACCGTACCCTGGACGACCCGGATGAATAGCATCGCCTGAGCGGGTGTATTACTTATCCAATGGGTTGACATGGAATAAGGAAGATAGCCTGCGGGGAATAATATCCCCGCGGTGAGACTGATGAATCCGTGACTCATACAAAATTTGATGAGGAGAGGTATGTAATATGGCTCTTCTGGAAGAACCAATCAAAGAAGTAAGAACCCTTAAGAATTATATCAACGGGGAGTGGGTAGAATCCAAGGGTGAAGTCGTCGACGTGGTTAATCCTGCCAGGTACGAGACGATAGCCCGAGTGCCCATCTCGACGGGCGAAGAGATGGGTGCCGCTGTGGAAGCGGCCAAAGAGGCATTCCAAGACTGGCGCAGGACGCCTCCGGTAGCCAGGGCGAGGTATCTCTTCCGGTTAAAAGAGCTGCTGGAAGAGAACTTTGAGGAAGTCAGTAGAATCCAGACGCAGGAGCACGGCAAGACCATCGACGAATCCAGGGGCGAGACCCGGCGCGGCATTGAGAACGTCGAGGTTGCCTGCGGTATTCCCACATTGATGCAGGGGTATTATTCGGAGGATATCGCCCACGGTATCGACGAGTGGGTAATTCCGACGCCCCTGGGAGTTTTCGGTATTATCGGTCCTTTTAACTTCCCGTTTATGATTCCGCTATGGTCGGCGCCGTACGCGGTGGCTACCGGGAACTGCGTCATTGTTAAGCCCTCGCCAGAGGTCCCCAACAGTCAAATGAGGCTGGCCGAGCTGGTAGAAGAAGCCGGGTTCCCACCCGGAGTATGGAACGTAGTCAATGGCGAAAAGGCTGTGGTCGGCCATATGCTGGAACATCCGGATGTTAAGGGAATAGCATTCGTCGGGCGCACTTCGACAGCGAGAGACGTTATCTGCAGGAAGTGTGGTGAGACAGGCAAGAGGTATATTGCTCAGGCCAGCGCCAAGAACTTCATGACCATCATGCCCGACTGCGATGTGGACAGGACCGTAGCGGCTATGATGACCTCTTTCTTCGGCAATACCGGTCAGCGTTGTTTATCGGCTGCTAATGCCGTCATCGTTGGGGAAGACGATGCGTTCTACAAGAGCTTCGTAGATAAGGTTATCGCCCAGATTTCCAGCATAAGGATCGGTTACGGACTCGACGAATCGGTGCAGATGGGGCCGGTGCGTGATATAGAGAAGAAGGCCAGAATCATAGGATACATAGAGAGCGGTATCCAGCAAGGGGCTAAACTCTTGCTTGACGGCAGGGGAGATTTCCAGATTGCGGGTGACTACCCGGACACATGTTTCCTCGGCCCGACTGTCTTCGAAAACGTCACGCCGGATATGAAAATCGGCTCCGAAGAAATCTTCGGGCCAGTAATGTCTATCATGCGCGTGAAAGACCTTGACGAAGCGATAGAAATCGCTAACGCGAATGCGTTCGGCAACGGCAACTCTATCTTTACGACCAGCGGAAAAAGCGCCCGGGAGTATCAGTACAACGTTACCAGCGGCAACGTAGGCATCAATATCGGGATTGTGGCGCCCATGGCCTTCTTCCCCTTCAGCGGTATGAAGGATTCGTTCTACGGCGTGCTACACACGCAGGGGAGGGAAGCGGTCCGCTTCTTCACGGAAAGTAAAGTGGTTATTCAAAGGTGGTTTTAATAACAGGGGTTAACTGTAGATGATATTACATACAGCTTCTGAGGGCATCACCTTCGCGAAGAAACTCGAAAACGACTCGGCAGAGTTCTACGAGAGCCTGGCCGGGCAAAACGCCAAGGATGCCGAGACTTTTCTCTCTTTTGCTAAAGAGAACAAGAAAAACATAGTGCAGGTGGAGAGGGCCTACTACGGAGTTATCACCGATGCCATCGAGGGCTGTTTTGCTTTTAATATCGACCCGGACAAATACGCCCTGAAAACAGCGGTAAAAGACGGGGCGGCCTATGCCGACATGCTGAGCCAGGCTGTAGAGATAGAAAAGACGATTATCAAGTTCTATACCGATGCGGCCGAGCAATCCAAGTCCCTGATGGCGGATGTTCCCAGGGCTTTTACGATAATCGCTAGGAAGAGGGGAAGCCGCCTGGAAAAACTGGGCGCGCTTTAAAAATCGGTTAAACCATCCCACCTTTTAAAGAGGTCATGCTTGATATCGAACAGGTCCAGGACCTTGCCTACCGTGTGGTCGACGAGGTCCTGAATTTTTTCCGGTTTATGATAAAAGGCAGGCACCGGCGGAAAAACAATAGCGCCCATCTCCGTTACCTTTACCATGTTTCTCAGGTAACCGAGATGGAGCGGGGCTTCTCTCGCCAGTAAAACCAGCTTCTTTCTCTCTTTCAGAGCGATATCTGCGGCTCGGGCTATCAGGTTGTCTGCGTAGGAGTTCGCCAGCGCCGAGAGGGTCTTCATGCTGCAGGGTGCAATCACCATACCATCCCTCTTAAAAGAACCGCTGGAAATCCTGGCCCCGATATCGTTATTGTCATAGCAGACATCCGCCAGCGCTCTGACCCGCTCCGGCTCCCAATCGGTCTCGTACCTGATAATTTGTTCTCCGGCTGCGGAGATGATAAGGTGCGTTTCCACTTCTTTATTCTTTGATAAAACCTCAAGCAGCCGGATGCCGTATATCGCCCCGGAAGCCCCGGTTATTCCAATAATAAACAGCATTATATTTACTCCGTTTGTCTCGGAATCTCAGCACTCGCTTTAAGCAGTGTCTGGAGTCTTTTAAGCCATGACCCGGTCTATTATCTGCCCGGTAGCCTTATCGTACGGCCTGTTAAAGGCTTCAGGGTACTGCCTCATCAGTTCATCCAGGTCTATGCGTTCCACCTCCACCAGGTAACCGCTGGTGGCCATTCCGGCGCAGTTTCTGGAGGTGATGCTGTGTGGAGAAATGGTATTGATAGCACCGCCTCTATCAAGCTCGCCGACGACTAACGGGTCGTACCGTGCCCCGTGGTCGACATAGACGGTGCCGGGCATGATTCTCTCCGTTACATAAGCACCTACGAGGACAACACCCCTCTCGTTAAATACCTTGACTATGTCTCCATGGGCGATACCCCTATTTTTGGCGTCCGTCGGGTGAATCCAGATGGGCTCGTAATGGTACCCGTCCGGGCCGATGACCTTACAGGTCTTGATTTCATGGAACCAGCTGATATCGTCGAGATTGGCGTGTACCCGCCACCTTCCGTGGTTGGACATGATGAGCAGGGGGTATTCCCTGGCTCTTACGCTGGAAAGGCTTTCATCATGACCGGACCCCTTTTCAATCCAGTGCGGGACCGGCGGTCTCTCGTCGTCATCGGGGAAGTGCTCCATAAGCGACTGGGAGAGGAACTCAATCTTGCCGGAAGGGGTGTTCAGGGGGTTTTTCACCGGGTCTTCGGCGAACGGGCTCAAACCGGGCTTATGCTTCTTCCAGTCCGGGTCAGTGGGCACCACGTAATAGCCCTTCTCTTTAAGCTCTTCGTAGCTGATGACGGGGGCAACTTCCGAATGGTCAAAGCCGAACTCAATCCACTCTTTAATCGACCTGCCCCTGGTGTATTCTTTCAGCAGGCCCATCCTTTCGGCTATCATGCAGACTACTTCATAGTCGGTCCTGGATTCCCCCTTGGGCTCGATGCACTGGTCTTCGTATATGACGGTGCTGAACTGACCGCTGAAGTTATCCGTAGCGATATCCTCTTCCTCGAACTTGGTATTGACGGGCAGGAGGATATCGGCGAAGAGGCAATCGTTTTCCATCCAGGGGTGCTGCACCAGCATGAACTCGATTTTGGGGCTCTGGTACGCTTTGGCGACGCTGTTACTGTCGTTCCAGCACGTCAGCAGACAGGGAGTATCGGACCATATCATGTGTATTTCGGAACACCCGTCGGCCGGGTATTTATACTGGATGAACTGGTCGGCGCGCGGGAACCCGGCGCTGGTGGTGCCGTACCAGGTAAGCGGAGGATTGAGGATGGCATCGTGAATAAGAGTCTTGGGTATGAAGGACTTGGGGAAGTTCATGTCTTCTTTTTCGCCGTCCGCTTCCAGTCCTCTCATCACCGCCGGGCTGCCTACCCGCTGTCCGTGGCTGGCGGCGTTTACGTCCGGCAGTTCTTTAGCATGGGGCATGGGATACCAGCCGGTGTCGAAGAACAGGCCCCATTCAATCATTTTCACGAAGTGCGAGCCGGGTTTGCCGAGTCCCTGCATGCCCAGCAGGCAGACCTCAATCCGGGCGGGTTCGGTGGAGTAAGGCCCCCGGATAGAGGAACCGCCGTTACCGTGGGCTATAGAGGTCCTTTTGGATGCCCATTCCCGGGCGAAGGCCTTGGTAATCCGGGAGGGGACGCCGCATTTCTCCTCGGCCCATTTGGGGGTCTTGGCGACTCCGTCTTCCTTGCCCAGGACGTAATCGGCAAACTTATCAAATCCGAAGGCATGTGTCGCGATATACTCTTTATCATAGGTACCTTCGGTGAGCCAGACATAGGCAATCGCCAAGCGCATAGCGGCATCGGTGTTGGGCCTGATGGGTATCCATTTATCGGCGTGGACAGCCGCCCCGTAGTTGAGGTCCGGGCAGATGTATACCTGCTTTATTCCCAGCTCGGTGAACCAGTAGCAAAGCCGGCTGGGCAGCTGGCCCTGCCAGCCCCAGGGGGTGGTTTCCACATCGCAGCCCCAGAACAGCACCAGCTCGGAGTGGTCACAAATATCCGGGATAACGTTGGTCAAGGGATACTGCTGCCCCAGGTTTTCACATCCCCAGGTGTGCTTGGCGCCCCAGTACCACCCCTCCCAGCTATCCGGGTTCCTCATCTGAATGGTATATCCTCCGAGGAGGTCGAGGAGCCTTCTCTGGCAGCCGTGGGCGGCGTGCACGGTTTTCGTTTCCCCGTGGCCGTCCGCCTGGGCGAGCACGGCGGTAGGCCCGTACTTCTTGATAACCCTCTTGAGTTCGCCGGCGATGATGTCCAGGGCTTCGTCCCAGGAAATCCTTACATAGCCGCTCTTGCCCCGGTTCTGCGTATTCCTTTCTCCGCTGGGGTCCCAATCGACTCTCTTTAACGGGTAGAGAATCCGGTTGGGGGACGTAGCCCGCTTCTTATAGGCCAGGCTGAAGGGCCCTATCAGCGATTTCATGCTGGGTTCAAAGGTCTTGCCGCGCGCCTCCATCTTCCATGGATTGAACTCTTCCGGTTTATATTTCCAGTCGTAGTGCAGGGGCCTTATCCTGACGATTTTACCGTCTTTGACATCGACTACGGAGGAGTTCGCGTCTCCCGATATCGAGCAGAAGCCGAGTCCTTTACAAACGCTTTTCTCGCCCCTGGTTACCTTTGCGGGATTACTCTCTTTCGGTACCATTTTGCCTCCACAGGTTTCAAATTTGCTTTATATTATCATATTAAGTCGTATGGTTGCACCGATTTGCAGCGTCGGCCTTAAATTTTTAAGTAAAATGATGCCAGCCGTTTAACCTAAAGTAATTTCCCCGGCCACCGGTTTACCCGCTTCGACCAGTTCAAGAAACTCGGAAACGGCCTGATTAAATAAATCGGGACGCCAGCGCGCGGTTTCGTGAACCGAGCCCTTTATTTCCACGTGGCGCGACCCCTTGATATGCTCGTGCAGTATCCTGGTGCCCGTGGTTACCATCTCCAGGTCGTCACTGCCGACGGTAATCAGGGTGGGTACTTTAATGTTATCCGCCACTTCACGCTGCCATTCTTCTTCCCAGGGACTGGCCTGACCGACGCCGATATAACCGTTGAGCGGGAACCTGGCCATTCTCTCGACAAATTGCTCCTTCAGGGCTTCGTCATCGGGGACGGGGGGGAAAGCGGTTCCGGTGTCAAGCTGGCGGCGGGCAAAATCGGCCATGCCTCTTTCCCGGGCGTACTTCTCTCCTTTCGCCCTGCCCTCGGCCATGGCAGCCTTGATGTTGGGGTCGGGAGGGGGGAAGAAGCCGCCGTGAATATCGAAGATAAGGAGGGCCCTGACCGTCTCGGGGTGGCGGCCGGCGTAGCCCAGGGCGACGGCACCGCCCAGCGAAAGACCGCCGACACAGGCTTGCTTCACTTCCAGGTGTTCCAGCAGTTGATGCAGGTCTTCCACCAGAATATCCAGGGTGTAGTTCTCCTCGCCGGCGGGCGCCGAGGACAAGCCGTGGCCGCGGATATCATAGGCTATTATCCGGTATCTGGGTGAAAATTTCTCAATTTGTAACGTCCAGAATTCCAGGCTGGCCGAGAACGGGTGGATGAGGACAAAGGGAAAGCCCTCTCCGAATGTCCGGTAATTTATATTGATGCCATTAACCTGGCAAACCGGCATAATGCGTACCTCGGCGATTAAATTTACGGCAGCAATCTCTTATCTGCCGGCCCACACATCCAGGAATAGCTGACGGAGCTTTTCATCCTTGCATTCGCAGGGACTGGAGTACATATTGACGTCCTTGCTGGCGAGGGCCACCAGGTTATCCAGGTTATCGTTCATCTGCTTTTCCGTGATGCCGGCTTCCTTCAGGCTCAGCGGCTCGCCCGTTTGTTTCGCCAGGTCTCTAAGCTTCTGAATCAATTTTTTAATAGCTTCCTGGTCCGACCCGGCTTTAATGCCGACGAACCCGGCGGCGGTGCTTAGCCTCGCCACGGGGTCGGGGGCGCCTTCGATGGGTGGATTCGAGGCGATATACTCCAGCGAATAGGGCAGCGTGATGCCCACCGAACGACCGTGAGGCATGTTAAAGGTAGCCCCGAGCGTATGGGCCAGGGCGTGGCAGAGCGATGTGTTACTGTTGCCGAATCCCAGGCCGGCAATGGTGGCGGCGTTCTGCATTTTCTCCCTGGCGGTGAGGTCGGCCCCATCGGCGCAGGCCCTGGGGAGCCATTCGAAGGCCAGCTTCATGGCCTGCAGGCAGAGTCCGTCGCTGAAATCGGTCTGCTGCCGGGCGGTATAGCCGTCGAGGGCGTGCCCCAGCACGTCCAGTCCGGTGCTGGCCGTCAGCGCCCCGGGCATGCCGGCGGTAAATTCGGGGACCAGCAGCGTAATGTCGGGCACTATTTCCGTATTGGCGAACCCTACCTTGCGGTGTTCTGCGGCCTCGGTGAGCACGATAGCCCAGGTGACATCCGAACCGGTGCCGCTGGTGGTGGGGACAGTCATGAACCTGGCTTTCTTCTGCGAACTCAGTTTGGACTTGACGTTGACGGCGGTGATTTCGGGGGGGGCGATTTCCTCGTTCTCATAGAGCACCCAGGCCGCCTTGGCCGTATCCAGGACCGAGCCCCCGCCGAAGCCGATAATCAGCTGGGGTTTAAACTCCTTGAGCACCTTGCCGGCCTCGATAGCGCCCCTGGTTGAAGGCTCCGGCTCCGCTCCGTCCCATATTTTAACTTCGTAACCGGCGGCTTTGACCGCCTCGACAAGCTCTCCGCTGAGCTTGACCATGTTTTTATCCGTAATCAAAGCGGCTTTATTGCCGCGTCCTTCAAGCTCGGCGCCCAACCTCCTCAGCATATTCTTACCGAACAGGATTTTCTTAGGACTCAGAAAGTAAGACATGGTGTTTTACCTCCTTTACCGGATTTAACCGAGCGGGTCTTCTCGCGGGTCGATGCCCGCGATGTTACGGGCGAAACGCTGCTTGGCATCCATGTCGGTCTCGCGTTCAATCATTATCTTCTGCGCCTGCGGCGAACCGGCGCCGTGCATGGACTCGGTATGATAGCTGGGAGCCACCACGCCGAAGCACATGGCATGGATGAGCGTCAGCATGCGGTAGCGTTCCTCGGTGGAATAGGCGGGGTCGCCTTTGAGATACTTGTCAATATATTTACCTATCTCCGGGTGCCTGAAGTCCTTCTCGGAGGGGGTGGTGACCAGGATACCGCCGGCGATGTCCTCGGCCAGCCGGGTAATTTCGTAGGGGAATCTGGTCGTGTTGTGCTTGCAGACGTTAGCCAGAAGTATATGGGCCTGGTAGTTGCCCGCTTTGGTTTGCCAGCCCTGGTGGGCACTGGCCAGGCCGCAGGCGTGTATCGTCTCGGAGAGGTGAATCATCTCCCCGATTTTTTCCCTGATATGGGCGGCACGGCGCACGCCGTTATAATCGGCCATAGAGGCAGCGGCACCGATGAGAACATCGGCGATGCCGGGTTTGCAGCCGCCGTAGCTCTGGCGGTGATAGGCGGCGAAACGCTCCACCAGCATAATGGAAAAATCATATTCGCCGCTCATGAAGACCCGCTCCCAGGGGACGAAGACGTTGTCGAAGACAGTCAAAGTCTCGTGGCCGCCGAAGCCGTAGTTGCCGACGTCTATATCCCCTTCCTCAAGCTTGCGCGTGTCGCAGGACTGCCTCCCGTAGATATGGGTGATACCTTTAGCATCGGTGGGTACGGCGCAGCATACCGCGTAGTCTTTATCATCCTCGCGCATCCTGAGGGTGGGCATGAGCAGCATTTCGTGGGAATTTATCGTTCCGGTGATGTTGCCCTTGGCGCCTCTGATAATCACGCCGTCATCCCGGCGCTCGGAGATATGGACGAACATATCCGGGTCTTCCTGCTGGCTGGGCGCTACGCCCCGGTGGCCTTTGACGTCGGTCATAGCCCCGGCGACGGTCAGGTCGTTCTCCTGGACATATTCCAGCCACTTTTTAAACCTCGGGTGATAATCGGTGCCGTATTTCTCGTCGATTTCGTAGGTGGTGCTGAAGGTGGCGTTAATACCGTCCATGCCGACGCATCTCTGGAAGCAGCAGGCCGTCCTCTGTCCCAGCTCTCTCTGGAGCTTGATTTTACGGACCATGTCATCGGGGCTTTTAAAGAGGGAGATGAACCTGTTGACCTTTTTCCCGGTGAGCAGGGACTCCGTAACGGCCAGGTCTGCGGTTTCGGGTTCGTGGGCGAGCTTGTAGGTCATGGCCACCGCATTGGTTGATGGCTTGATGATGGGGTTATTAACCCAGTCCTCGACCTTTTCGCCAAGCAGATAAAGGTTGAATTTCAGCTGGCGCAGGCTTTCAACATACTGACGTGCTGTCTTCAACATATCTCCCCTCCTTCCCAAAGGCCATTTGCCTTATTCGGGTGAAGAAACGTGATTCGGGTCGAAAATCGCCTTTATTCCGTCTTCTTTTTCCGGGTAGTTACCCCAGACCGGCCCGAACACCTTATTATCGGGTACCAGGGCATAAGCGCCTTTTTCGGCGCAGGCAACCTCAACGTCGTTCTTCCATTCCTGGAGGGCATAGTTATCTTCCACGGCTGCCATGCGAAGGCATTCCATCTTGGCGACATAGCCCAGTTCGTAGGGGCAAATCCAGTCTGTGGAATTATACTCCTGCAGTATCGGGGGCCTGTGCTCATCGCATATCTTGTCGACAACCCTGGCGTATGTCACGGCTTGGTTAATGGACTCGTAGGAAACTTCGGAGGCAAATCTGCCGCCTACTACGTTGGCGCAGATGGCATCGGCGGCCATGAAGTGGGTTTCGTCACGATTGGGGGCTTCGCGGGCCGAACCGTTATAGTCCTTGACGATATCCAGCAACACCTTTTCCTCGTATTCCAGGCGTTTATCGGAGCCGATACCGTAGAGCAGAACCCGGAGGTCTTCCTGCTGGCGGGCCAGCTTGGCGCCGGCTTCCTTCCAGTACTCCCAGAATCCACCGCAGCCCACACCCCGGCTCCGGGCGATGCCCCGGAATATCGGGGGCACCGTCATGACAATCAGGGCTATCTCACATCGGCCCAGTTCAAAGATGGCATTAACGGCATCTTCCCTGGAATAAAAGCGGATATTGTACCACTTGAACCGGTTGGTCGGCAGCGTCATGGTGGTATGGTAGGCCCACCCCTCCGGCTTCAGTTCCTCGGAAACGAAGGGGAATACCTTTACCCCTATCCTGGTGATAATCCCGAGCCTCGACTGGTGCCCGGCGCACCCCCTGAGCAGACCGCGGAGGTCGGGTCCGGGGCCTTCGCCCCAGAAGAAATCGCTGGCACCGGCCAGCGAACCCATTTTCAGCAGTTCGCCGTCGGGGAGCACCCATTCGACACCCAGCAGCCGCTGGTAACCGAGTCCATGCCTCCAGCCGATAGGGGCATCACCCATATTGACGGTATTGGCCACGACGGAAGATTGACCGCCGCATCCCGGCACGAAGGTGACCAGGCCCATCTTGAGCAAATCGGACTGTAAGGCCGCGAAGGTTACCCCAGGCTCGACGACAGCGTACAGATTTTTTTCGTCTATCTCCAGCTTGTTCATCCGCTTCAGGTCGATGAGGATGGAGTCGTCCTTTCTGGCGTAAGTACCGGCGCTGTAGAAAGTACTGGTCACCACGAAGGGAATCCTGTACCGGTTGGCTACCCTGACGATGGCCTGTACCTCCTCGGTGCTGCCCGGCTCGATGCTGCACGCGGGACGGCGCTTTTCGTCGGTAGGGTCGGACAGACTGCAATATCGGTCCGCTTCACAGATTGCCGGGTCGTCACTGACCCACTCCAGCCCGACAATGGATTGCAATGTTTGATAGGCTTCTTTAGGTATACTCATCGCTGTCTCCTTTACCCTTTTTCTACCTGATTGCCCGAATCATTACTTCGGTGATATCGTAAACTTTCATTCCCGTGTTATTTTCATCGGCGGACTGGCCGAGGATGTCCTTGCAGTTGGGGCAGCAGCTTACGATAGCCTCGGTGCCGGTGCCCTGGGCCTCTTCGACCCTTTCCCCGGCGGTCCACAGAGCGAAGTCCGGGTGGGCAATCCCGACGCCGCCGCCGTAGCCGCAGCACCAGGCGTTATCGTGGTGCCTCTCCATCTCGACGAGTTCTATACCCCGGATGGCTTTCAGGATATTCCTCGGCGGCTCGTAAATACCTTTTTCACCGCGCCGCCACGTTTTACCCACGGCGATGTTCGGCGACTCGTATTTCGGTTCCCAGTGATACCACGGTTCGGCCAGCCTGCCCAGGTTGCACGGGTCGTGGTAGGTTACCTTCATGGGAACGCGCCGGTTGAACTTAAGTTTGCCGTCCTGCATCAACCGGTCGATATATTCCGTGATATGCAGGACGGTGTACGGCATATCCTCAGTGGATTTTTCCATAATCCTGGGGTAGTCCACCTTGAGGGTCTTATAAACTTCGGCGTCGCTGGCGATAACCGTCCTGGCGCCGGAGCCCGTGATAGCCTTGATATTATGGTCGGCTACCTCTCTGGCAAGTTCCAGCTGGCCGGTGGCGAACAACTCATGGCCGCTGCTCCATTCGTCTTTCAGCACCATGAATTTTACCCCGGCTTTGTCCAGCAGCTTTGCGGTAGCCTGGGCTATCTCCGGGTGCCGGTAAGAGGAGGGGTCCCCGACGAAGTAAAGAATTTCCGCTTTAGCGGCCGGCTTGATATCCGATGGCAGCCACTTGAGGCGGTCCTGGTGAGGCGCGCCGTAGATATTGTGGCTGGCCTTGACGTTTTTAGCCAGCAGCTTGTGCTCGGGCAGGGGGCCCTTGCCCTGTTCGACGCAACGGCAGCGTAGCGTTTCGATTACCTGGAGAACTTCGACATCCAGGTTCCGTTTGCACCTGATGTCACAGCCGCCGCAGAGGGTGCACTTCCATAAAGCATCCATGAGTTTCGGGGTGAATTCCAGCTTGCCGGCCAGTTCGGCCAGGGAAGCGTGGAGCAAGCCGTGCGCAGAATAAAGGTTGTATCTGTACCTAACATCTATGGGGCACTGCCGGGAGAAGCGGGAACTCTTGGTATAGTTCAAGTCCACGGACTTGCAGTAGCTGCACCTTACGCACGTTTCCGCCTGGTGTTTGTATTCTTCAACTTTCAACATTTTATCACCTACTCACCTTATCTAATTTGGACTAGAAGCAAAGTCTGCCGGGGGACATGATGTTATTGGGGTCAAAGAATTTTTTAACCTTTTTCAGGGCGGTGGTATAGCTTGTGGCCCTGTCATAAACCATATCCGCCACCACGCCGTAGGGCCGGGAAAAGTAGCCGCCCATGCCAATGGCGTTCTCGGCGGCTTCAGCATAGAGGTTGTGAGCCATCGCTACTTCGTCGGCATCTGCCGGGTTGTAAGGGAAGTTCATTTCATAATGACAGGAGCGCCCGTACTCCATGGGTTGGACGTAGACGCCGATATCGTCGATACAGTAGCCGTTCTCGGCGGCTACCTGGTTCAGGACCTGGGTGAACTCGGAAGCCCGGTCCAGCGTCGTGTAGAAGAAGATATCCTGGCTGGCGCCCTTTTGGGCGAACTTCCAGTAGGTCTTCTTTTCAGGCCAGGAGTTGCGGAGCATGCCCGGCAGCTCTCTTTCGATGCCCGGTAAGCCGGGCATCGAAGTCGGCAGTTCCGGAATATGTAGTTCGGCGGCGGCGTCACGCAACCCGTCCTCCTCGTATTCAATCCTCTCTTCGGGGCGTCTCCAGCCTCCGCCGGAGACCAGGATTACCGTCCACGGCGCCAGGACTCTCAACAGGTTATTAAAATCCGCCGGCCATTTTTTAGCCAGAATGGTCGCCAGGTTTACGTCGTTCAATATGAGGCACTCCTCGCCTATCATACGCCGCTGCACGTTATAGACAAGCTGGACGGCATCATCCAGGCTGTCGAAGGGGATAAAAAAGGTCTTATCTATTTTAGGTCGGGGGGCCAGCTTTACCTTGGCCCAGGTCACCACCCCCATCGTCCCCTGAGCCCCCTGAACAAGCCAGTTATAGGAGAGGTATCCCGGCCCTCCGGGATTAACCCCCTCTGCCAGGCTCTTATCAGGAAATCCCGGAACAGCGGAAGAGCCGGTGCGGAAGGCCTGGCCGTCGGGGAAGACCACCTCGCAGGTTACGAAGCTGCCGGCGTACTCGAACTTGGGTATCAGCATCGGTTCCCTCTCCAGGTGGCTGGTCAGCACCGACTTTTGCGGGTGGGGGAGCAGAGGGTTGAGGTCCATCATCTTATATTTAGCCGCTTCGGCCTGTAACTGCCCCCAGGTAACACCGGGCTCGACTCTTACCATTTTGTTGTGCGGGTCAAACTCCAGAATCCTGTTCATCCGCCGCAAGTCCAGTACGATTCCACCCAGATTGGGAATCGTGTTTCCGTAGAAATGGATGCCGGAGCTACAGGGCACGACGGGAACGCCGTTTTTATTGGCGAGCCTGACGACCTTCTGTACCTCATCCGTATTCTTCGGCCTGGCTATATAGTTGGGGGTGCGGGGTGTACTGAGACTACAGTCCCTGGAATAAGATAGAAGTGCTTCAGGGTCGTCGGAGACATTGGCTGCGCCGACTATCTTGGTTAGCTCTTGTTTCATCTGCACTGTTACCTACCTCCTCGGTTTTTACCGTATATACGATTCCCAGGCTACTTTTACGTTACCCGGGAATAAACAATAAGCAATTATTATTAACTCTATCACCTTATATATCAGTATTATAAGTTTTCCTCTGAAATTATCATACTACGGGTATAACATCTCCCTGGCGGCCTGCCTCAACTCGTCGCGGAAATCCGGGTGGGCTACCGATATCATAGCTTCCGCCCTCTCCCGTCGGCTTTTACAATCGAGATTGGCGATGCCGTACTCGGTAACCAGGTAGTCGAGATAGACCATGGGAATCATTATCACCGTGCCGGCCTCAAATCTGGGCACTATCCGCGAAACCTTGCCGTCGAGCGCGGTGGACTTCAACATGGATATGGAGCGCCCTCCCCTAGAATAGTGCGCGCCGACACAAAAGTCCACCTGTCCCCCGGGGCCGGTAATCGGGGTCGGGCCGAGGTGGGTGATAATGACCTGTCCCAGGAGGTCGACCGTAAGGATGTTGTTGATGGCTACCATGTTTTCCTGTGCGGCGATTCTGGGGATGTGGCACTGGGTGGAGATATCCCGGAAAAGGAAAGCGGGATTATCCCTGACATATTCCCGCGACTCGATGCTGACGGGGTTATCGTAGCCGTAGAGCTGGAGGTTGGCGGCGGTTACGATGCCGGTATCGCGAGTTTTATATTTGCCGGTGATGACGCCGCGCTTAACCAGCTCTATCGTCTGAGAATAGATAACCTCGCTATCGATGCCGAGGTCGTTTTTCTCGGCCAGGAAGCCCATAATCGCCTCGGCGGCGGTGCCCACTCCAATCTGTACGGTATCGCCGTCGTTGACCAGGGAGGCGGCATTGGCGCCGATGACCTGGGACAGCTCCCACTCTTCATCAGACGGCGTCATGCCCAGGATTTCCTTGCCCCTGAGTTCCGCCTCATCGGGTGCTTCGACAAGGTAGTCGATGTCGTCAATGTTGACGTATTCACCGTTCACCGAGGTGAGGCGGGGGTCGATTTCGGCGACCTTTACTTTAGCCGACCGGCAAACGGTGGGGGTGTACCAGGGGTGTGGCCCGAAGCTGCAGCGGCCGTTTTCGTCGGGCGGGGTGAGCTTGAAAAAGAAGAAGTCCTTATAGTGGTACAGCCGTCCCCTGTTGGGGTCTTGTTGCCTCTCGCCGTTGCTCAGCCCGAAGACGGTCGGTTGGTAGTCGATTTTCTTATTGCGCACCTCTTCCCGGGTGGTCCTCAGCGTCATGGGGTCCTTGATATGGAAGGCTTTTTCCATTTCAGGATACCGGCTGGGGTGGAGGAACGGAAAGTCCTCCACCCAGTGAGAAGTTAATGTTACGTTTTCCAGCTCATTGTATCGCTCTGATACGGCCACAATGATGTCCTTGGGCTGGTCCATCATGGCAAAGATGACATCGGAACCGGATGTTATCAGTCCCGCCGCTTCTCTGGCCGTTATTAATTTATCGCGGTATTTATCCTGCCACTTCATTATTTTCTTATTTCTTTATCCTGCTTTTTGCACCCGGGGCGATGACGTGTTACGGATAGATTTTTAGTTGCCCGGTTCGTCGGCGGCAACATCTCCGGCGATTCTGCCCTGCGTGAAGCACTGAATCGTCATGGTCCCGGTGTAGTATTTCGAGGGTATGCCCATCAGACCGCCGGCAATCTCACCCGCGGCATAGAGGCCGGGGATAACATCGCCGAACTGGGTGAGTACCTGGGTCTTGCCATTAATTCTCAGGCCGCCCTTCATCGAGGTCAGGCAGACCTTGCATTTGACACCATAGTACGGAGGCGTTTCTATCGTGTGGACCGGTTCGCCCGGGTGTGCCATTCCCTGCAGCTTCCGACCAAGTTTCCGGTCGTAGCCGTACTTCTTGATATCCGAGTTATACTCGTCCAGGGTCTTCTTGAGACCGCCGGCATCGATACCCAGGACCTTTTCCAGTTCTTCTATCGTATCCGCCTGGTAAATTTTTTCCTTTCCCTTTCTCTTGTAGGGGTCTTCCTGCCTGGCTCTTTCGTCGGAAATGACAAAATGCAGCCCGGTCGGGTCCTGCGCGATAATGTCATGGTACCTCATGGTGTAGGAGTCCAGGTCGCTGGTTGCCTCGTTGGCCCATCTCTCACCATGCCGGTTCACACCGATACCGCCCAGTCCGGAACTCGTTAATAACGAACCGGTCTCGGCGCATATCGGCAGCGAGGGGCAAACGGCCAGCCCGATATTGGACGTCCCGGCGCCAATAGCCATGGCCATTACCAGACCGTCACCCTGGTGGGTGGGGGGAGCCGTCGGCACCAGGTCGGCGTAGGCCGGGCCATATTCTTTAACCAGTGCCAGATTCTGGCAGAAACCTCCGGCTGCTAGAATTACCGCTTTCTTGGCCCTGAAGCTCAAAGTCTTTCCATCGGCTTCCGCGGTAACGCCGATAACTCTTCCGGTATCAGGGTCGACGATGAGTTTCCTGGCGCGGTGTTTGTGGCGGACGTCTATTTTCGTGTTTTTCAGGGCATTCCGGAGAGTGTTGCACAGGCCGACGCCGTGGCCTTCGAACCTTACCGAGCGCCGGACCTTATGCCCCGGGGCCAGCTGCAGTGCTTCTGGCTTGGCGCCTATTGACAGCAGCCATTTAAATACTTCCTGTTGCCGGTCGACTAAAGCCCTCCACAGCTCCGGAGAACCGCCGCCAACCGCTAGAGCCTCCTCGTACATCTGGTCCGGGGAGTCCTCTATACCCTGTTCTTTCTGGAAGTCTGTGCCGGCGAAGGGCGTGCCTCCGGCAATCATGGCCAGGCTGCTGGCCATGCCGGTCGAAGCCTCCAGTACAATTACCTTGGCTCCCTTGTCATACGCCGTAATGGCTGCCGGGATGCCGGTATTGCCACCACCTACTACGATGACATCAGCTTCACCATCCCACTTCTGGGGAACTTTCGAGACAGTCACGAGAGTACCTCCTTTCTATACTCCAATCCTGAGAGCCTTTATCGGGCTCGTCAGGCTATAATTATGGGGCTCGCTATCATCATATCCTTGACGGGCATCTTGGTCATAATCTCGGCGCCTTCATCGCCGATTACAATCATCTCTTCAAGTTTCGTCCTGCCGACCGCAGGGTCAGCCTCCATGGCCTCTACAGCCATGGTCATGCCCTTTTCCAGTATCATGGGGTAATCGAACGACCAGAGCCGGTTGATAATCGGGTATTCGTAAAGCCACAGGCCCAGGCCGTGGGCTAAGTCCTCGCACCAGGTGTACTCCTCGGTGGGGTAGCCCCTCTCCCTGGCGGGCAGCCAGTGTTTGGCGACATCGGCGGTGGAGACCCCGGGCTTGATGGTTTCGATGACGTTATGTACTCGCTCGTAGCTCCTCTTGTGCATGTCTATCTCTTTCTGGTTGGGCTTGCGGCCGCAAATTATATTGCGGTAGTAGCAGGTATTGTATCCCAGGTAGGTAATGCGGCAGAAATCGACGGTGATAACGTCGCCAACCTGTACTATACCGGTGTTGCGTGCGCCTCCCAGGACTCCCCAGACATCTTCGGCACCGGCGCTGTACATGGCTTTATTGGCCACGGCGATGAGCTCTCGTCCCAATACACCCGGTTTGAGGGCCTCATACAGGGCGTACCAGCCGACCTCGGATATGGCTACCGCCATCATTATGCAGTTAATTTCGTCCTCCGTCTTGACCGCCCGCGCCTCCAACATCGGAGTCATAACATCGACGGTCTCGATGCCCGCTTCTCTTAGCGCCTGCTGGGCGGGTTCATCAAGCTTATCAACGCCCAGTTTTTCCTTTTCCATGCCCTTTTCTTTTAAGTCCTGCTTGATGGACTGGGCGAATTTCTGAGCCCTTTCCCAGGTGGCGGCCGGCCCGCAGGCTTCGTCGGCCCACAGTATAGCGAGCTTGAGGTTCTCCGGCTTAACCCAGGGGCATACCCCGAAGAGATTGCCGGGCGGCAGCTCGTAGATGATGGGGTCGTGTTCCGCAAAGGCTACTGTGTATCTGAGCTGGTCGATAAAATTGACCGCCTTGGTGCTGGTAACGTAACGCATGTTCTCGGGGCGCATTAACAGGCAGGCGGCTATTCCGTGTTTTTTCAGGGAAGCCTGGGCTTTGGCCAGCCTTTCCTCCCTCATGCGGGTGGTGTTTATCCTCTCCGACCAGTCAACTGCCTCCGGTCCCCCGAATGGTCTAACCGCAAATTTCGCCATTAGCCCCCTCCTTTACTGATGAATAGTTATATAGTCACGGCAACGTGATTTTATAATTCCCCAGATTAAAAATCAAGTTTTATAAATCATTTAAATTGTTCAGGCTACCTTAAACCCCAGATTGCGGGCGACCGTTTTTCTGTGAAACCGGGCATCGCCAAAGGCAAGCTCGGCGGCCTTGGCCCGCCTGAAATACAATGGCATATCGTGGTCCTCGATGATAGAAACGCCCCCGTGTGCCTGCGTGCCCAGGGCGACGACGCGTTGATAGGCATCGCTTACCCAGGCCTTGGTTATAGCGGCTTCACTGGAGTAGGGGTGCCCGGTACTTACCCTCCAGGCTGCCTCATAAGCAGCTGCCCTTGAGCCTTCAACCTCTAATAACATATATACACAATGGTGCTGTATTGCCTGGAAAACGCCAACGGGGACATCAAACTGTATTCTTTCTTTGACATAGGCTACCGTCATATCCAGTACCACCTCCATGCCCCCCAGCATCTCACAGGATTTGGCGATGGCGGCACGTTCGATTATCTTCTGCACTTCACTCCAACCCCGGTTCAACTTACCGAGGATGTTCTCCCTGGGGACTTGTACCTGGTCGAAAATTACCTCACACTGCTTATCTCTGGCGATGGTCTTTAATACGGTTTTGCTTATGCCCGGGCTCCCGGCATCGACTATAAATATGGTAATCCCATCTTCAGCCTTGCCTTTATCATCCGTCCTTGCAACACACAGAAAGTAATCGGCAACATTAGCGTCCGGGATGAAGAGCTTGGTGCCGTTGATGACATAGCCGTTATCAGCGGCGGTGGCTTTGACTTTCACCGAGGCGGCATCGTATTTACCGTCGGCCTCGGTCAGGGTCATAGTAAAGATTGCTTTACCGCTGATAATATCGGGCAGGTATTTCTGTTTTTGCTCATCGCTTCCAATATCCAGTATGGGTAAACCCCCCAGAGTCACCGTTAAAAAAAACGGCCCGGGGAAGAGGACACGCCCCATCTCCTCGAGAAGTATAGCCAGGTCGAGGAAGCTCATACCTCCGCCGCCGTACTCCTCCGGAAATGCCAGCCCCATCCAGCCCAGTTCGGCTATCTCCTTCCAGAGCCCCGGCGAGTAGCCCTTCTCATCCTTTTCCATTTCCCTGACCAGGGATTTGGGGCACTTCTCGGTCAAAAAATCACGAGCCGATTTTCTTAATATTTCCTGTTCTTCAGAGAGTCTTGGATCCACGGTAAGACCCCTTTCCGCATATTACTTTCTGGGCAATCCTAGGCCCCTGGTAGCAATGAGCAGTTTCTGAATCTCCTGGCTGCCATGGACAATCGTCCAGCGTGGGGTATCCAAAAATTCGCGTAATATTTCACCCTTCAGGGGTGCCCATTTAGAGTCTTTAGCAAGTTGACCGTAAGGCCCTAATATTTGCATAGCAGTGTTGTATAGAAGCCGCCTGGTATCACCACTGAGCAAGCGTGATACCGCAGCGCCGCCTCCGTAGGGAGGAGTAACATTGAGGTCGGCAAAAGCAGTTGCCTGGAGGCCCATCAACTCCTGTACGTGCGTCCTGATATAAATGTCCGCCATTGCCTCCGGAATCCACCTGTTTTCATCGGCATCCTGTTTTTCTTCAAGGACATACTTTACCAGGGTGTCAATAACCTTCTTGGTTCCGGTAGCCAGACCACCTCCCCCACCGCCGCCGTAGAGGGCACTCATAATGACCGCCCAGCCGCCGTTTTTCTCGCCCACCAAGTTGGCTCTGGGAACGCGCACGTCTTCATAAAAGACCTCGTTGGTTCTCAGGCCGGCCATGGTTACCAGCGGACGTATGGTAATCCCGGGGCTTGTTAAGTCAACCATGAAAAGGGATAATCCCCGGTGCTTCTTCTCGGCGGTAGGGTCGGTTCGGCTGAGCAGCCAGTGATAATCGGAGAAGTGGGCTTCGGTGTTGTAAATTTTCTGTCCGTTCAGGATAAACTCGTCGCCATCCTCTACCGCGCGTAGCTGGATTGAGGCTATGTCGGAGCCTGCATTCGGTTCGGTATAACCGAGGGCGAACTCTATTTCTGCCCTGGCAATACCCGGTAAAAATCTTTTTTTCTGCTCCTCGTTTCCGACGATGAGGAGGGCATTGCCGATTTCAACACCATCGAGGGGAAAGGGGGCGTAATGAGAGGTTATTTCATCCACCTTGATAGCCTCGGACATGGCGCCCATGCCACGACCGCCATATTCTACCGGCCATCTGGGGGCAAGCATTTTCCGGATACCCATTTTCCGGAGCAGTTCCTTGGAGTAGGGGCCTTCACCCTCCATAGATAACGTCTCAGCAACAACATTCTCATTGCATTCCTTATCCAGGAACTCGTGTATTTCTTTCTGGAATGCCTTTTCTTCAGGGGTGAGCTCAAAATCCATTCTTCATTCTCCTAAGGCCATAGCATGTCGCACGCGGTAGTACGTCTACCTTTATCAGGTCGAACTGCAGGCAAAGGCATTAAGAAACGGCCGGCAGTCTCTATTGCTTCTAAATAATAACCCGGGCCTGCGATAGCAGACCCGGAGTTTCTATCTCTTATATACTATGGCGGAGGAGTTGCCCAGCTTGCCCGAGTTTACCGAGAAGCCGATTTTAGCCCCATCGACCTGCCTTGAGCCGGCATCTCCTCGCAGTTGCGTTACTATCTCGTAGGTTTCCGCGAGGGCCTGCGCCGGAATGCACTCACCTGAAGAAGTGCAGCCGCCGTCCGTGCATATCGGAATCCTGCCCCCCATTGACGTGGAGCCTTCTCTGAGCAGTTTTTCAGCCTCGCCTTCCTTGCAGAGTCCGATATCTTCGTACCACTGTATCTCCATGGCCCCGGTAAGGTCGTAAACGCTGGCTACATCCAGGTCCTCGGGGCCTACGCCGGCCTCTTCGTAGGCTTTATAGGTCGATTTTATACCGGCGTCGTTTTCATTTGGCGGCGGGACTTCGCTGAAGTCGCTGCCGAAACCGCCCATGCCGGGGGCGGGGTACTGCGGGTTGGAAGCCCCGATACCGGCGATAATAATCGGCTTGGTGGTATATTTTTTCGCCACGTCCGTGCTGCATACCACGCAGGCGGCGGCGCCGTCACTGGTGGCGCACACCTGGTAGAGATGCAGGGGATAAGCTACCATAGGGGAGTTTAATATTTCTTCTGCGGAGTAGATTTTATGATAGCGGGCATTGGGGTTAAGGGATCCGAACTTACTTGCCTTGACTTTTTGCAGGGCAAGGTCCTCTTCGGTCAGACCGTATAGCTGCATGCGTCTCTGTGCCGCCATGGCAAACCCGGTGAAGTTGGCCGAGCCGAGGATTCTGAATCGCTGGCTATCGAGGTCGGTCTCGTCAAATTCGTCGTACTTGGTGGTACCGAAGGCCCCCTTCGGGGAGATGCTCCCCCCGCAGACGAGGGCTATATCGATAAGGCCGGAGGTGATATAAAGGTGGGCCGTCCTTAATGCGTAGCCGCCGGTGGCGCAGGCGTTATAATTGTTGGTCACCGGTATCCCGGTAAGGCCGAGGTTTTGTGCCAGGGCCGAGCCCGCCAGCATCCCCTGGATGCCGGCCCACGGGTCCTGCCCGCAGAATAATCCCTGTATATCTTTCCACTCCATATTGGCATCTTTGAGTGCCATCTGGGCAACTTCCAGGTTAAGCTCGTGGACGCTCTTTTCCGGGAATTTCCCCCAGGGGTGAATCCCTATGCCTATGATAGCGGCTTCTCTCATCTTTTTACTCCCTTTATTCGTTAACAGCTTGATTATTTAATGGTCCGGGTGGGCGCGATGTTACCTTATGACTGAACCGGCCGGAACATCCAGCTCAGGACTTCATTTCCCTGGTCGTCCACATATAGTACCTCTCTCACGGTCTCCATTTCCATGCCCACCTTGAGCGTACTCAAGTCGACGTCTTTAGGAACCTGCCCCCCGACTTTTATACCCTCCGGCAGCGCGATGCTGACAACGCCGAAAGGCACGAACGGGTCCGGCGCGTGATAGGGTGGCGGTGGCGGGTAATGATTAACGGTATAAGCAAATAACGTACCCTTTCGGCTGAGCAGTATGTCTTCCAGGGGTTTGGTTTTTTCACAGAGGGGGTTGTGGCAGGTTTTGGCTTTAGGGAAGAAGTAATGCCCGCAGGACTGGCACCGGTTGCCGATAAGTTGAGGTTCCTGCGGCGGCATGGTCAACCACCCCTCAAGGCAGGGAATTTGCTTTTTTACTTCCATGAAAAATGCTCCTTCTAATTCTGGCGGTGTCCTGGCACGGTGATGCAGGTATTTATAAGTCTACCACAGATTAAGAGTTATATTTTACCAAAAATTCATTAAGCTGTCAAAGTAGATTATTCCTATTGCAACTAATTAATATGGAAAAAGCATTTACCCGGTTGAAGTCACCTTTCATCCAACGCAACTATTTGCTTACCTGGATTGTGCATCGGAAATAAGTTTAAGCGCATGCTCTCTAATTTGCTTCATCGTAGTGCCTAACGCCTCGGTCTCTTTCTGGTTCAGGGGGTGTAACAGTGTCTGACCGAGGCGTTGCTGCCCGGCGGCCCGCGAATCTTTAACGAATGCTAGCCCCTCTTTTGTAATGCTGACTTTTCTGACCCTGCGGTCGCGGCCTATGGCGGCTCTCTGCACGAAGCCCAGTTTCTCAAGCTTATCAACTACTCTGGTTACAGCATGTTTGGAGCGAAATATCCTCTCGCTCAAATTGGTCGGTGTCATCGTACCGCCGTGTAATACCAGGTTATGCAGAACGCTAAAGCCAGTGCGGCCAATGGGATATACGGCCAGTTCGATATCCAGATACCGGCTGACGACTTCAGCAGTGTAAACGAACGACAGGAAAGTTAAGACCCTCAGTTGAGCTGCCTGCTCTCTTATCTCATCAGCCATCGATTTAAGCTCGTGGTTAGAGACCTTACTCATCGGTAATCTCCTTAAAATATGTATTGTGTATATTGTTTATAAAATATATAGTTACTACGGTATTATAGTACATTTCGCCAAATCCGTCAGTAAAGTAAACCGGTACCGGGGAAACAGGCTGCCTTTTATGGTGGTAAACAGAACGCTGACCAAAATTTATGGACTTTGACAAGGTTTAGTTTAACTGATTAAAATGGTCAAAACCGGTTTGTATTGTAGCAGCCGATATCAAGTGCCTCCAAGTGTTAACGGTACGGCAGAAGCCGGTGGTAAAATATTGATTATTATCATATCGGGCCAAGACATAACGGACCGGCAAGGGAGTAAAGAATATGAAACGTGAAAAAGGTTCACAACCGGTATATAAGGTTAAAGCTAAAGAAACCGTACTCGTTCCGATGCGTGACGGCGTCCGGCTGGCGGTTGATATCTACCGCCCCGATGCCGGGGGGAAATTCCCGGCCCTGCTGGCGCTGTGCGTTTACGGCAAGGACCTGCAGGTGTTACCGGTCAAGCAGCCGCAGGGGCGTGAAAATTCGCTGGTCTGGGACGGCACCATGGAAGCCGGTAATACCGGGTACTTCGTGTCCAGGGGCTATGTGCACGTCATCGCCGATGTCCGTGGCTGCGGCGATTCGGAAGGGGAGTACGTCGGCATGTGCAGCCACACCGAAGGCGAAGACGGTTACGACCTCATCGAGTGGATTGCCGCGCAGCCCTGGTGCGACGGTAATATCGGGATGGTCGGCATATCCTACCTCGCCGGCGTGCAGGCGTACACCGCCGCCGAGCAGCCGCCTCACCTCAAGGCTATTTTCCCCTGGGAGATATGGAGCGATATCTATCGCCAGATGGCTACGTCAGGGGGCGTTATCCAGCCGCTGATGTACCGGCTGTTCAGCGGGAGGGGTATGGACCCCGGCCCCACCAACGGCAGCGGCATGGCGCATAATAACATCGTATCGGCGGCGGTCAAGAATACGCCCACGGATGAGTTGAAAAAGCTCTGGGAGGAACGGCTCGGCGACCCCGACCTGATGGTCTACAGTATCTACTGGAGCTGTCTCCGATACCCTAAAAAGAGCCCTATCTTCGCCGACTTCCTGTTCTACCCCAACGACGGCCCCTTCTACTGGGAGCGGACACCCTATAAAAAATACGACAAAATCAAGGTGCCGTTTTACACCGGCGGCCCGTGGGTCGGCTTCTGGCCGGACGGCGCCTTTGCCATGTACCAGGGAGTGAACGCCCCCAAGAAGATAATCCTGGCGCCGCTGGCCCTCTGCGACGAGCGTCCCTGGTACCAGATGCACGACGAGGTTATCCGCTGGATGGACCACTGGCTCAAAGGGATAGACACCGGCTTTATGGAAGAACCGCCGATTAAACTATTTATCGGCGGTATCAATGAGTGGCATTATGAGAATGAATGGCCCCTGGCGAGGACGCGGTGGACGAAGTTCTACCTGCGCAGTCGGGGTCGTCTCATAACCGAGGCACCCATGTTTATCGAGGGTCCCGACAGCTTTACCCAGCAGCCCCTCGATGAGACCTCGGAAGTCAGGTCGATTAAGTATTCGTCCGCGGTCTTTACCAGGGATGTGGAAATTACCGGGCCAATGGCCCTCTACCTTTATGCCGCCATAGACCGGGAAGATTCCAACTGGAATGTGACGCTCTGGGATGTCGACCAGTACGGGGCGAAGAGGAGCCTGACCTCGAACTGGCTCAAGGCTTCGCACCGCGCCATCGATGAAAGCAAGTCCGAGCCGTGGAGTCCCTGGCATCCGCATACGGAGAATGTCCCGGTAACCCCGGGGCAGGTTTACGATTATGCCATCGGGCTTTCACCGGTAGCCAACGTGTTGCGGCCCGGCCACCGTCTTGAGATAGAAATCGCCAGCATGGATAACGTCCCCGGCGCGCTGCATATCTGCAGCAGCAAAACAACAACGCACCGGATTCACCACGACCCGGAGTTCGCCTCCTACCTGCTGCTACCGGTAATTCCAGGGGATTAAAAGAAAAGATAAATCAAAAGGTCGATAAAATCCGGCGCTATTTTCTTTTTTAAAAGTATGCTTAATAAATTATTTGACCGGAGACACTAACAGAGTGTATTATTATGCAGATTTAACTCATCCGGAGAGCTTCTAACAAACAGACAGAGAGGGAGGTAACATGGCTCGAAATGTGAAGCCTGAAACGGGCGAAAAAACCTGTATCAAGGGTACCGGTTTGAGTAGCTTCGGTGACAACTCAAATATGGCAGCCGTCGATGTTAAGGACGGGAAAATCGTCAGGATTAGACCATTCCACTATGATTGGAAGTACAAACCCGAGGAATGGCAACCGTGGCAGATGGAAGCCCACGGTAAGGTTTTTAAACCGCCCATGAAGTCCATGATACCTCCCCACGGAATAGCCTACAAAAAGCGGGTATTTTCCCCCAACCGGATTCTCTACCCCCTCAAGCGGGTGGACTGGGACCCCAATGGGGAGCGGAACCCCCAGAACCGGGGTGTCAGCAAGTACATCAGGATATCGTGGGACGAGGCTACTGATATAGTAGCCAGCGAACTCAAGAGGGTAATCAAAAAGTACGGACCGGAAACAGTACTCCTGCAGGCGGACGGACACGGCGAGACCAAGGTGATACACTCTACCCATGGCTGTAATACCAAGCTTCTTGACCTTATGGGTGGTTATACACAGCAGATAAGAAATCCGGATAGCTGGGAGGGATGGTACTGGGGAGCCAAACATGCCTGGGGCTGCGAACCTGTCGGCATGTACACGTCTTATCTCACCAATATTTACCCGGACATGGCCGAGCATACCCAGATGATTATACATCAGGGATGTGACCAGGAAACCACACCGTGGGGTTTCTGGTCGGGACAGATGCCCAGTCTCTATTCCTACTGGTTCACCGAACTTGGAATAAAAAGCATATATATCTGCCCCGACTTAAATTACGGGGCGGCTGTTCACGCCGATAAATGGATACCCGTATTGCCCAATACCGATGCCGCGTTGCAGCTTGCCCTGGCTTACCAGTGGATGACCAATGGTACTTATGACAAAGAATACGTGGCTACCCATACCTATGGCTACGACAAGTTCGAGGAATATGTTTTGGGAAAAGAAGACGGAATCCCCAAGACCCCCAAGTGGGCAGCCGAGCTGTGCGGCGTACCGTCCCGCATCATCAAAGCCCTGGCGAGGGAATGGGCATCCAAGACGACGACCGTGGCGCACGGATTCGGCGGGCCCTACATAAGAGGGCCGTATTCAACCGAGCCGGCCCGGCTGGAAGTCCTGCTGCTGGCGATGCAGGGACTGGGAAAGCCGGGGACGCACCAGCTTACTTGGGTCGGAGGCTCGTTTTTCGGCGTCAGGGATCTGGGACGCGAGGTTCCTCCCCTGGCAGGCAAGGCTCTGGTGAGGCCATCGGTGAACGCCGCGTATCATGGCTATCATCCCGGTCCGGATATGCAAAAACAAATCATCCCCAAGCCTATGATTCACGACGCCATCCTGGACGGGCACTTTGATATATACGGCAGCTCGGAGCAGATGTCGAATAGGACAGACCAGTTTAAGAGATACGTTTATCCCGTCCCTGGCTGCTCGGAAGTGCACATGATTTGGACCGATACACCCTGTCTGTTAACCTGCTGGAACGACAGCAATAGAAACGTGGATGCCTACCGGAGCCCCAAGATAGAGTGCATGGTCGCCCAGCACCCGTGGATGGAAAATGACTGCCTTTTTGCCGATATCATCCTGCCGTCCAACACCAAATTCGAGACGGATGATATTGGCAGCGACATGGAAAGCGGTCATTTTTCCACTGTTTACCGTGAAAGACAATGCGTAGAGCCTGTCGGCGAGTCCAAGAGCGACTACGAGGTGGTAATTGCCGTGGCCGAAAAGCTGGGTCTGGCGGAAGAATACACCGGGGGTAAATCTATCGAAGAATGGATAAAATTCGGTTTCGACCAATCCGGCGTACCGGAAGCAGGTCTGTTTACCTGGGAGGAGTTGTGTGAAAAGGACTACTATGTCATTCCCACCGACCCCGAATGGAAGAAATACCGGGCCGGCATGATAGAGTTCTACGAGGACCCGAAGAAGCACCCCATGACGACGCCATCCGGTTTAATCGAGTTTTATTCCCAGGGTTTGGCCGAGCACTTCCCCGATGACGATGAGAGACCGCCGGTACCCCACTGGATACCGTATGGTGAATCCCATCAGGAGAGTCTGCTGCTGGAGAGGGCAAAGAAATATCCCCTCCTCGTTATATCTAACCACCCGAGGTGGCGTGTTCATGCCCAGCTTGATGATATTAACTGGTTCCACGAGATAGAGACGTGCAAGGTAAGGGGGCCGGACGGGTATTTGTACGAGCCCTTGTGGCTCCACCCTTCCGAAGCTAAGAAGCGGAATATAGAAAGTGGAGACATTGTCAAGATATACAACGAGAGGGGGGTGGTGCTCTGCGGGGCCTACGTCACCGAGAGGATAATTCCCGGGGTGGCCTATATTGACCACGGGGCGAGGTACGACCCGATAGTGCCCGGCGAACTTGACCGTGGTGGCGCCATCAACACGATAACGCCGCACAAAGGAACGTCGCGGAACTGCCGGGGTGGAATGGTGGTCAGCGGGTTCCTGGTGGAGGTAGAGAGGGCCGACCTGGACGGGTTAAGGAAGCAGTATCCCGAAGCGTTCAGCCGACCGTATCATCGGGCCTCCGGGCTGCGATTTGATAGAGTATTAGATGGAGGTAAACAGTAAAGATGAAGGCAATGGTGATAGACATAAACAAGTGCAACGGGTGTTACAACTGCCAGATAGCGTGCAAGGACGAGCATGTAGGGAATGACTGGAGTCCGATAGCCAAGCCGCAGCCGGACACGGGGCAGTTCTGGATGAAGGTAACGGACGTGGTGCAGGGGAGCGTACCGAAGGTGAGGGTGAGGTACATGCATGACATCTGCCAGCACTGTGATGAAGCGCCGTGCATACCGGCCTGCAAGACGGGGGCGATATACAAGAGGGAAGACGGGATAGTAATCATCGACCCGGAGAAGTGCACGGGGAGTCGCAACTGTATAGATGCCTGTCCGTATGATGTAATTTACTTCAACAGTGACCTGAATATAGCGCAGAAGTGCACGATGTGCGCGCATTTGTTAGATGACGGGTGGAAGGTGCCGCGGTGTGTGGATGCCTGTCCCACGGATGCGTTAAGGTTCGGGGAGGAAGAGGAGTTAAAGGAGTACATTGAGCAGGCGGAGGTGCTGCACCCGGAGTACAAGGCGAAGCCGCGGGTATATTACATCGGCCTTCTTGATAAATATTTCATCGCCGGGGCGGTATACGACCCTGAGGAGGACGAATGTCTGGAGGGTGCGACGGTTACTCTCACTGATGGTAAGGGAAAGAAGGTAGCCGAGTTAAAGACGGACAATTTTGGGGACTTCTGGTTTGAGAGGCAGGAGCCTGGGGAGTACTCGTTGAAGATAGAGAAGGGTGGATATCTTCCGCGTAAGATAGAGAATGTTGATGCCAGCAAAGACGTGAACGTGGGGGATATCGAGCTTTATAAGGGATAATCGCAAGCTGTCTGGATAAACATTTCATGTCCCGTGCGCTGGCGGCTCGGGTCGCCGGTGCGTGCATTATGAACTCAATGCGCGGCAGGTGGTGCTTTCTCTGTTCATGTTGAAAATGGATTAATTCATCGTTTTCATGCCATAATTATTTCAGGAAGCTGAAACAAACGGGGTGACGAGTGGCACAAAAAGATAAGCCTCAAAAAGCAGTGAAAACATACATTAAAAGCACCGATTTATCCTCCGGGAGCAAGCACTCGCATCTGGCGTTTATCGATGTCAAAGACGGGAAAATAGTCAGGACCAGGCCGTTCCGCTACGACTGGAAGTATAAGCCGGAGGAGTTTAACGCCTGGAAGATAGAGGCGCGCGGCCAGACCTTCAACGTACCCATGAAGTCGCTGATAGCGCCCTTCGGCCTGGGCTATAAAAAGCGCGTCTATTCACCCAATCGGATTATGTACCCGTTGAAGAGGGTCGATTGGGACCCCGACGGCGAGAGGAACCCGCAGAACCGGGGCAAGAGCGGCTACGTCAGAATCTCGTGGGACGAGGCCGTGGAAATAGTGGCCGCCGAGATAAAGAGGATACATAAAAAATACGGGCCGTACGGCATACTCGGCCAGGCGGACGGACACGGCGAGACGAAAGCGGTGCACGCCACCCACGGCTGCGGCTGCCGGCTCCTCGAACTCATGGGAGGGTTTACCTTTCAGGTGCGGAACCCGGACAGCTGGGAGGGGTGGTACTGGGGCGCCAAGCACGTGTGGGGCTGCGAGCCGGTCGGCCTGCAGTGGCCTTATAATGCCAATATCATCCCGGACATGGCGAAGCACACCGAGCTTATACTCTGCTGGGGGTGCGACCCCGAGACGACGCCGTGGGGGTTCGCGGCGGGGCAGATTGCCAGTCGGTGGTTTTACTGGTTCACCGAACTCGGCATCAAGCAGATATACGTCTGCCCGGACCTGAACTACGGCGCGGCTGTTCACGCCGATAAGTGGATTCCCATCCTCCCCAACACGGATGCCGCGCTGCACCTGGCTATAGCTTATTTCTGGATTACGCAGGGGACTTACGATAAGGAGTATATAGCGACACATACGGTGGGATTCGATAAATTCGAGGAATATGTCCTGGGTAAAGAAGACGGGATTCCCAAGACGCCGAAATGGGCGGCGGAGCTATGTGGGGTGCCGTCACGTATCATCAAGGCCCTGGCTAAAGAGTGGGCGTCCATGGTAACATCGACGGCGCACGGCCTCGGCGGGCCTTATATCCGGGGGCCTTACTCGCACGAACCGGCCCGGCTGGAGGTAATGCTGCTGGCGATGCAGGGACTCGGCAGGCCGGGGGTGCACATGCACGCCGTCCTGGAAGGCGCGTTCTTTTCTTCGGCGGTGCTGAAGCGCCGCTGTTTCAAGCACCGGCCCTGGGGCGTAATCGAGCCGGATATCTCTAAAGCGGTGCGGGGGTATGACAACTTCGCGCCCATGCCGAAACAGGTCATTCCGAAGTGCCTGGTTCACGAGGCTATTTTAAAGGGGAAGTTCAGCATTTACGGCAGCGGCTACCAGATATTGCCGACCGAAGACCAGTTCAAGAAGTACGTTTATCCCGTCGCGGGCTGCTCGCCGATACACATGATATGGACCGATAGCCCCTGCCTGACGACCTGCTGGAACGACGGCAACAGCCATGTGAAGGCCTACCGGCACCCTTCGATTGAGTTCATGCTGGCCCAGCACCCCTGGATGGAGAACGACTGTCTTTTCGCCGATATCATCCTGCCTTCCAATACCAAGTACGAGACGGAGGATATCGGTGAAGGCACCACCGGCGACCAGTTCGAGAGCATTTTCCTGGAGAACAAGTGCATCGAGCCAATCGGGGAGTCGAAGAGCGAGTATGAGATAGTCTGCCTGATAGCCGAAAAGCTGGGCATGCTGGAGAAATATACCCAGGGTAAATCGGTACAGGAATGGATAAAGTACGGATTCGACGGCTCCGGCGTTCCCCAGGCGGGCCTCTGCACCTGGGAGGAATTCAAAGAGAAGCAGTACTACGTCGTCCCGACCGACCTCGACTGGGAGAAACACCCGGCCGGCATGTATGAATTTTATAAAGACCCGGAGAAACACCCCCTGGCGACTCCCACCGGCAAGCTGGAGTTTTACTCGCAGAGACTGGCCGACAACTTTCCGCATGACGAGGAGAGGCCGCCGGTGCCCCACTGGATACCCTATGGAGAGTCGCACCAGGAAAGCCTGCAACTCCCCAGGGCTAATAAATACCCCCTGCTCTGCCAGTCCAACCACCCCCGCTGGCGGGTACATGCCAACCTCGACGATGTAAACTGGTTCAAGGAAATTCCCACCTGCAAGGTCAGGGGGCCGGACGGCTACCTTTATGAGCCTGTCTGGCTACACCCTTCGGAGGCCGCTAAGAGGGGCATTAAACACGGGGATGTGGTGGGGATATACAACGAGCGGGGCAGCGTCCTCGCCGGGGCTTACGTGACGCAGAGGGTCATGCCCGGCGTGGCATATATCGAACACGGCGCCAGATATGACCCTATTATCCCCGGGGAGCTCGACCGGGGCGGCGCCATCAACACCATTACCCCGTACAACTGGTCGTCGAAGAATGCCGCCGGGATGGTGGTCAGCGGTTTCCTGGTAGAGGTGGAGCGGGTCAATATCAATGAATTGAGGAAGCGATACCCCGAAGCGTTCGAGAGACCCTACGATTGGGCCTCCGGGCTGCGATTCGATAGAGTGATAGTTCAGTAATTTTATATTTAGGATATCAATGTCGGAGCAGGTTCTAACTCAGTGCACCGTGGGCGGCGCTGTCTTTGTTCATGTTAAGGACGGCGTGATAACGCGCATCCGCCCTATCGTCTTCGACGAGGATGACCCCCCGACGTGGACGATTAAAGCCAGAGGGAGGCAGTTTTCGCCGTTCCGAAAGGTCGCCCTGAATCCGTATGTCGTCCCTGAAAGAAGTCGGGTATATTCCGATAAAAGAATAAAATACCCATATAAAAGAGCGGATTTCAATCCCGACGGCGCCAGAAACCCGCAGAACCGTGGTAAATCCGGCTATGTAAGGATAAGCTGGGACGAAGCCCTGGACAGCGTCGCTGATGAGATGAAAAGGATAAGGTCTACCTATGGCCCGGCCGCCATCACCGGCAGCACCTCGTCGCACCATAACTGGGGCCTGCTGTTCTACAAGATGGGGCCCTTCGGCAGGTTCTTCCAGCAGCTCGGATATACGACACTATTCGATAACTCCGATAGCTGGGAGGGTTGGCTCTGGGGGGCGGTACATGCCTGGGGATATCACTGGAAGCTCGGCGTCAGCGATAACGTCGATATGCTCCAGGACGCCCTTAAAAATACGGAGATGGTTGTCTTCTGGGCGAACGACCCCAATGCCACCGCCGGCAACTACTGCGGCCAGGAATCCGTCATCTGGCGGATGTGGCTGAGAGAGCTGGGGATTAAGATGGTGTTCGTCGACCCCTGGTGTAACTACACGGCGGCCACCCTCGGCGATAAATGGATAGCCCCCCGCCCCGGCACCGACGCCGCCTTGGCCGAGGCCATCGCTTACGTCTGGATAAAAGAGGGAACCTACGATAAATGGTTCGTGGAAAACCGCACCCTGGGCTTCGACGAGTTCAAAAAGCAGGTGCTGGGAGAGAAAGACGGCACTCCACGGACGCCGGGATGGGCGGCGGAGATAACCGGCGTCCCGGCGCGCGATATCACGGCGCTGGCCAGGGAGTGGGCTTCGAAACGCACCATGCTGGGCTGCGGCGCCATGTACGGGGTCGGCGGGGCCTGCCGGCAGGCCTACTCAACCGAGTGGACCCGGCTCATGGTGTTTCTCATCGCCATGCAGGGGCTGGGCAAGCCCGGGGTTAACGTCTGGGGCGGCGCCAGTATGGGGCCGCCGGTTGATTTCTCTTTCCAGTTCCCCGGGTATTCTTCGGTGGGGTGGGATACGTTCGGGCTGGTAGCCGAAAAGCCGGCCGTCAATAAAGTGACCCAGCGGGACTACCGCCTGCTGCTGCCGGAGTCCGTCATGAATCCGCCGGTGAGCTGGATAGGCGAGGGTTTCTGCGGGGAATCGATTGAGCAGCAGTTCAAGCCGTACACCTGCCCCGAAGCCGGTCCTGACGGCTCCGATATTAAGATGCTCTACCGTCACGGCGGCTCGTATATATCGACCATGACGGACACGAACCGGTTCGTAAGAATGTACCAGAGCCCCAACCTGGAGTTTGCGGTCAACCAGGACTGTTTCTGGCAGAGCGAAACGCGCTTTGCCGATATAATTTTACCGGCCTGCACCAACTTCGAGCGCAGCGATATCTCCGAGTGGGCTGCCCCCGGCAGCTACGGCGCCGGCGCAGTCGGGCATAACCACAGAATCGTCGTTTACCAGAAGAAATGTATCGAGCCGTTATGGGAATCCCGGCCGGACTACGATATATATACCGACCTCGCCGAAAGGCTGGGTTTTAAAGAAGAGTACACGGAAGGCAACTCGGAGGAGGACTGGATTAAGAAAATATACGATATTTCCTCGATGCCGAAAATTATGAAGTACGAGGATTTTAAAAAGAAGGGGTATTATGTCGTCCCGCCCCCCGGAAAGGACTACAAACCCACCGTTTCTAATCGCTGGTACTACGAAGGACGCCCCTGTGATATACCCGACTCCACCAATCCCCGGTTCGGGAAAAAGGGGCTGGGCACCTATAGCGGCAAGATAGAGTTCGTCTCGCAGAGCTTGACGCAGCACTTCCCCGACGACGAGGAGAGGCCGCCGCTGGCGAGGTATATACCGAGCTGGGAAGGGTACGATTCGGAGCTGGCGAAAAAATACCCGCTCCAGCTTATCTCGTCCCACCTGCGGTTTTCCTTTCACACCCACCACGAAAGTAAGTCGCCCTGGCTGGACGAAATCCCGGGGAATCGCGTTATCAAGGACGGGTATGCCTGGTGGCCGATTCGCCTGCACCCTTCGGATGCTGAAGCCCGCGGTATCAAACACGGGGACATCGTGAAAATGTATAACGACCGCGGCGCGGTGCTGGGTATAGCGCAGCTTACCGAGCGACTCCGGCCCGGGGTGGCTCACTCGTTTCAGTCGTCGGCCAAGTACGACCCCCTGGAGCCGGGCAAGCCGGGCAGTATCGATAAGGGCGGGTGCGTCAATCTGTTGACACCGGCCAGGATGATATCCAGAAACGTCCCGGGCATGGCCAGCAACTCCTGCCTGGTAGAGATAGCCCGATGGGAAGGGGAATCATAAATGGCCAGGTACGGCATGGTAATCGATATTGCGAAGTGCTGCGGGTGTTATAATTGCTTCCTGGCCTGCAAGGACGAGCACTGCGGGCAGGAATACCCCGGTTATGCGGCAGCACAGCCGATGTCCGGCCAGTTCTGGATGAACATAATCGAGAAGGAAAGAGGGCAATACCCGAAGGTAAAGCTCGCTTATATCCCGGTGCCGTGCCAGCACTGCGAGGACGCGCCGTGCGTGAAGTCGGCAAGGGACGGGGCCGTGTACCGTCGCCCCGACGGCATTATCATCATCGACCCCGAAAAGGCAAAAGGACAGAAGCAGGTGGTATCTTCCTGTCCCTACGGCGTTATCTACTGGAACGAAGAGAAGAAACTCCCCCAGAAGTGCACTTTCTGTGCCCATCTCCTCGACGCCGGCTGGAAGGAGCCGCGCTGTGTCGAAATGTGTCCCACCGGCGCCCTGGCCTTCGGCGACCTTGACAATCCCGAAAGCGAGGTATCCCGGCTTATCGCCTCCGGTAATGCGGAGTCGCTGCATTCAGAGTACGGACTCAGGGAAAAAGTGGTCTATATCGGTCTGCCCAAGAAATTCGTGGCCGGAACCGTAGTCTATGGTGATACGGACGAATGTGCCAAAGGCGCGGTGGTTACCCTGACCGGCAACGGTAAAAAGATGGCGGTAAAGACGGATACCTTCGGCGATTTCGAGTTCGAAGGTCTGGCCGATGATGCGGATTATACCGTGAAAATCGAAGCTGAGGGTTACCAGCTAAAAGAACTGAAGGTAAGTACTAAAACCGATGTCTACCTGGGTGTGATATCAATCTGACGGTTTGACAAGAACTGAGGCAGGAATATATCATTGTAACGCCAAGCATTCTTCCGAGAACGACCGTTAAAAGCTATCTTCAATTGAGTATTAGATGGAGGTAAACAGTAAAGATGAAGGCAATGGTGATAGACATAAACAAGTGCAACGGGTGTTACAACTGCCAGATAGCGTGCAAGGACGAGCATGTTGGCAACGACTGGAGTCCGATAGCGAAGCCGCAGCCGGACACGGGGCAGTTCTGGATGAAGGTAACGGACGTGGTGCAGGGGAGCGTACCGAAGGTAAGGGTGCGGTACATGCATGACATCTGCCAGCACTGTGACGAAGCGCCGTGCATACCGGCCTGCAAGACGGGGGCGATATACAAGAGGGAAGACGGGATAGTAATCATCGACCCGGAGAAGTGCACGGGGAGTCGAAACTGTATAGATGCCTGTCCGTACGGGGTCATTTACTTCAACAGTGACCTGAATATAGCGCAGAAGTGCACGATGTGCGCGCATTTGTTAGATGACGGGTGGAAGGTACCGAGGTGTGTGGATGCCTGTCCCACGGATGCGTTAAGGTTCGGGGAGGAAGAGGAGTTAAAGGAGTACATTGAGCAGGCGGAGGTGCTGCATCCGGAGTACAAGGCGAAGCCGCGGGTATATTACATCGGCCTTCTTGATAAATATTTCATCGCCGGGGCGGTATACGACCCTGAGGAGGACGAATGTCTGGAGGGTGCGACGGTTACTCTCACTGATGGTAAGGGAAAGAAGGTAGCCGAGTTAAAGACGGACAATTTTGGGGACTTCTGGTTTGAGAGGCAGGAGCCTGGGGAGTACTCGTTGAAGATAGAGAAGGGTGGATATCTCCCGCGTAAGATAGAGAATGTTGATGCCAGCAAAGATGTGAACGTGGGGGATATCGAGCTTTACAAGAAGACATAGTATTAACGCTTTTATTTGAAAATACGTTCAGGGGTGCGATATGCCAGATAAAGAGAGAACTATCGTAAAAGGGCTTTCCTTCGGCGGTGTTACCGAAGACGCCAATGCCGGCATGGTCGATGTTAAAAACGGTAAAATAGTGAGAATCCGGCCGCTGCACTTCGACTGGAAGTACACACCCGAGCAGATCAGGCCGTGGAAAATCGAGGCACGGGGCCAGACCTTCGAGCCGACTTTAAGGACGCTGCTGCCTCCTTACGCCATAGCGTACAAAAACCGCGTTTACTCTCCCAACCGGGTTATGTACCCCTTGAAGAGGGTTGACTGGAATCCCGACGGCGAGAGAAATCCGCAGAACCGGGGCAAGAGCCGGTACGTCAGGATATCCTGGGACGAGGCCACGGATATCATCGCCGCCGAGATAAAGAGGATTCAAAAGAAATACGGACCAACGGCGATACTGGCGCAGGCGGACGGACACGGTGAGACGAAGACCATCCACGCCGCCCACGGGTGCTGCCGGAGGTTACTGAGATTGATGGGCGGTTATACCTGGCAGGCGAGAAATCCAGATAGCTGGGAGGGGTGGTACTGGGGGGCTAAGCATGTCTGGGGGTGCGAACCGGTGGGCAAGCAGCGTAACAGTACCAATTGCCTCCCCGATATCGCCCAGCATGCCGGGATGATTTTATTCTGGGGTTGCGACCCGGAAACAACGACCTGGGGGTGGGGAGGCCAGACGGTCAGCCGGTTGTGCTACTGGTTTACCGAGCTGGGAATAAAGCAGGTATACGTCTGCCCGGACCTGAACTACGGCGCCGCCGTACACGCCGATAAGTGGATTCCCATCCTGCCCAATACCGATGCCGCCCTGCACCTCGCCATAGCTTATTTCTGGATTACCGAAGGACTTTATGATAAAGAGTATATCAGGACTCACGCGGAAGGGTTCGATAAATTCGAGGAGTATGTCCTGGGTAAGGAAGACGGTATTCCCAAGACCCCTACCTGGGCATCGAAGATAACCGGAGTGCCGACCAGGATAATCAAGGCGCTGGCCAGGGAGTGGGCATCCAGGACTACCGCGATATCGCACAGCAACGGGGGCCCCGGCATCAGGAGTCCGTACTCGACGGAGCCGGCCCGGCTGGAGGTATGCCTGCTGGGGATGCAGGGACTCGGCAAGCCGGGAGCGCACCAGTTGAGCATGATTGAGTGGGGAATCTTCGGGGGGTGGAACCCGCCGAACTGGCTAATAGGGGACGATACCAACCCCATGCCCGGGCCGATGGTATATCCGAGCGTGGTGGAAGCGAACCGGGGATTTACCGAGCCGGACATGCCGCAGCAGATTATTCCCAAGCTGCTCATTCATGAAGCCATTCTCAATCCACCCCTGAGCTGGTACGGCAACACGATGTGCCGGTACCTGGTTGAGGACCAGTTCGTGCAGTATAAATACCCCGCCGACGGCTGTGTCGAGGTACGCATGATATGGACCGATACACCTTCGTGGATGTCCTGCTGGAACGGCGGCAACCGGATGGCGGACGCCTTCCGGAGTCCGCAGATAGAGTTCGTTTTAGCGCAGCACCCCTGGATAGAGAACGATTGTGAATTCGCCGATATCATCCTGCCGGCCACCACCAAGTTCGAGACGGAAGATATCCAGGTAGATGTATTTACCGCGGAATTCCGGTCGATATTCCTGGACGGTAAATGTGTCGAACCTAGAGGGGAATCGAAGAGCGATTATGAAATCGTCTGCGCCATCGCCGAGAAGCTGGGCATGCTCGAAGAGTACACCGGCGGTGAAACCGAAGAAGGGCTGATTAAGAAAGGATTTGATACCTCGGGCGTACCTCAGGCAGGCCTCTGCACCTGGGAGGAGTTCAAGGAAAAGGGGTATTACGTCGTCCCCACCAATCCCGACTGGAAGAAGAAGGATGTCGGTATGCGGCAGTTCTATGAAGACCCCGGGAATAATCCCCTGAGGACGCCCTCCGGCAAGCTGGAATACTATTCCGCGCGACTGGCGGAGCACTTCCCCGGTGACAATGAAAGGCCCCCGGTGCCGCACTGGATTGAAAAGGGAGAGAGCCACGACGAAAGGCTCTCCGGCGAGAGGGCGAAAAAATACCCCCTGCTTATCGTTTCTAATCACCCCAGGTGGCGGGTGCATTCCCAGCACGATGATATGGAGTGGCTGAGAGAGATAGATACGTGCAAAATCGTCGGCCCCGACGGCTATGCCTACCAGACGATGTGGATTCACCCGTCGGAAGCCGCCAAAAGGGGTATCAAACACGGGGACGTGGTCAATGTCTTCAACGACAGGGGCGGAGTCCTCTGCGGGGCTTATGTCACGGAGAGGCTGATGCCCGGCACCGTCTACGTCGACCACGGGGCGAGGTACGACCCGATAGTCCCCGGCAAGCTCGATAGAGGCGGCGCCATCAATACCATCACCCCGAATAAGCCGGTCTCCAAGAACGCCACCGGCATGGCCGTGTGCGGATTTCTGGTCGATGTCGAGCGGGTCAACGTGGACGAATTGAGAGAGAGGTACCCCGAAGCGTTTAACCGACCCTATAACAGGGTATCCGGTTTATGCTACGAAAGAATGTTGTATCATGGCGATTAAAAGTCGATTGAGTATCCCTGTTTAAAAGCCGAAAATCAGAAAGCCATAACTTTCGCGGAGAGGTGGAGTTATGGCTTTCACTATTATAATTGTCTTAATATATTACAGCATCACGGTGCCGCCATCGACATAGATGACCTGCCCGGAGATGAAGTCCGAGTCCGGTGAGGCCAGGAAGAGGGTAGCCCCCACCAGGTCTTCCGGCTCCTCGCGGCGGGGGATGGACTGCCCTGAGGCAGCGGCATCGAACGATGCACCGCCGCCGGTCATATCCAGGCTGGCTTCGGTAGCCGTGAATCCCGGAGCGATAGCATTAACATTGATATTCGACTTGCCCAGGGCGTGGGCCAGGGCGTGAGTCAGCGTGTATATCGCCCCCTTGCCGCAGGCGTAGGGCATAAATATGGGTGCTCCGCCCACCCTGGCAGCATTGGAGGCAATGTTAATAATCTTGCCCTTGCCCGCTTTCACCATGAGGGGGGCAATCGCCTTGCAGACCATCCAGGTTCCCTTGACGTTTACCGCAAATATACGGTCCCATTCCTCCTCCGTCCAGGTGTCCCACGGTTTGGCCCGGATACCGAACCATATAGCGGCATTATTAACCAGGATATCCACCCGGCCGTAAAGTTCCATGACCTTATCCGCTATCTTCTGAACATCGCTGGCAACAGATATATCTGCTTTAATAAAAGTGACTTCCCCGCCTTTGGCCTTGATTTCATTTTCCGTATCGGCGGCCCTTTCCAGGCTGGTGGTGGTGAGGAGCAATCTGGCCCCTTCCTCGGCGAACCTTAAGGCGAAGGCCTTCCCGAGGCCGCGGCTGGCCCCGGTAATAACAGCCACTTTATCCTTGAGTACTGGTGACATGAAAACCTCCTTTTATTTTTCGGTTCATACCTATCGAGGGTATTATACACCTTTATAACGGCAATTTCATACGGTCGGCGCCGTCCTTGACAAGGATAACTTTAACCGCTTAGAGTTTTTATGGCACGGGGATGCCAGTCAAAGTTGAAAGAAACGAGGTGAAGCATGGCCGGTCCGCTGGACGGAATCAGAGTTCTTGACCTGACGCAGGTATTATTCGGCCCTTTTGCTACCATGCTGCTCAGCGACCTGGGAGCCGAGGTAATCAAGATAGAGAGGCCGGGGGTGGGCGATATCGCCAGGGGCAACGGCCCGGTGGTCAGGGGAGTGAGCACTTACTTCCTCAGCCTTAACCGCGGTAAGAAAAGCCTCACGCTGAATTTAGCAGACGAGCGAGGGGTTGAGATATTACTGAAGCTGGTAAAAAGCGCCGATATTCTGGTGGAGAATTTCAAGCCGGGAACGATGGAGAAACTCGGCCTGAGCTATGAAAGGGTCAGGGAGCATAACCCCGCGATTATTTACGTGGCCGGCTCCGGCTTCGGGCAGAACGGGCCCTATGCCGGTAAGCCCGCTTTTGACGTCATTGTCCAGGCCATGGGAGGAATCCTCAGTATCACCGGCGAGGAGGGCGGACCGCCGGTAAGGCCGGGCGTGTCCTACGGCGATATTGCCGCCGGACTGTTTCTCTGTGTCGCCACTCTCGCCGCTTTGCAGGAACGCCATAAGAGCGGGGAAGGGCAGTTCGTGGATATCAGCATGCTGGACTGCCAGGTAACCGCCCAGGAGAACGCCTTTGTCCGCTACCTGAATACCGGCGAGATACCCCGCGCCATCGGCACACGGCACCCCGTCATGACGCCGTTCCAGGCCTTTCAGACTAAAGACGGCTATATCGCGGTGGCCCTGAGGGGTGGCATCAAAGACCAGTGGCCGCTTTTCTGCGCCGCTATTGACCGCGTCGATATCATCGACGACCCGCGATTTGAGGACGGCTGGATGCGCACTCAAAATTTCGGAGTGCTGGAGCCGATACTAACGGAGTCCATGAAATCCAGGACTACCCGGGAGTGGGTTACTGAGCTTGAGCAGGCGGGTATACCCTGCGGTCCGGTGAATACCATCGACCAGGCGGCCGCCGACCCCCAGATAAACACCAGGGACATGATTGTTGAGGTCAAGCACCCTGAAGCGGGCAATTTCAGGGTTGTCAACACGCCCTTTAAGTTTTCACGGACGCCCTATAAAGTGGAAAAAGCCTCACCGGACCTGGGCCAGCACACCCGGGAAGTCCTGAGCCGGCTGCTGGGAATGACCGGTCAGGAAATCGAGAAGCTAAAGGGTTCGGGTGTGATATAGGGTTGGCCCGTAAATATTTCAGACTTTCACGGAGTTCAGCAGCTTCTTGACGTCTTCTGCCAGCTTATCCAGGTCCTGCTGGTTAGGTCGTCCCCTGATATCTCCCAGTCGGCCTTTGGTGCTGTTATCTTCGGAGCCGTGAAACTCACCGACATAGTACCATTCGTCGACGATATCAAATCCAAGGTGTTCGAGAAATTGTCCCATGTATTTGCCCACGGGTATCGCTTCGTTAATGCCGGTGTGTGGCCCAGAATACGTGGCAAAAACCACCGCGTATTTACCGGGCACCTTGGGGGAAGACAGCTTGACGGCACCGCGTTCACGGTAGTAGTCCATTTTGTCTTTGATGTATTGCATAACCGGTTCGGGGGGCTGCCACATAAAAGACGGTGAGCCAATGAAAACCAGGTCATAATCGAAGAGGTCCTCGTCTTGAGCTTCTTTCACAGGTTTTAACACTGAGCTTGCACCGCTGGTTTTCAGCGTGTTATCGATGGCCTCGGCTACCTTTTTGGTGTTTCCCGTGCCCGACCAGTAAATGATGAGTGCCTTCATGGACATCTCCTTTTATTCGTTTAGGGGTTCTGCAACTCCCGGGCCATATCTTCCAGTATATCCTTTTCCCACTGTAAAAATTTATCTCTACCGAGGGTGAATGCCTTAGGTTTCCATTCCATCTCCTTCAGGTTGTGCGCTATCGTCGGCAGCCAGTTATAGGGGATAGACGTCAGCACCCATCCCGGCGGGAATGCCTCTATGGATATCCCCCCGAAGCCCAACCCGGTGATAAAGTAGTTCACCTTGCCGGTGAGAAAGGGATAGACGAAGAGCCAGGAACACGCCAGTGTCGTGGTTACCTTACTTTCGTACATGTCCCCGGTAGAGTAGGCCATCGACCGCAGTACAATTTCCGCCTGTGTGGCATCGGTCATAAGAATCAGCAGGTCCGGCTCGAAGGTTATTTTGTCCAGCGGGGCGAAAACGACATAGTTAACGGAGCCGCTATCCAGGTTGTAGTTATACTGGTTTATTTTTTTATTGGCACGGGCTTCCTGAAAGATTCCCAGTCTTACCCCCAGCTCTCCGCTTTTCGCAAAGGACGGGCCTTCGCCACTCATCATTCCCAGGGTTTGTTTTCCGAAGCAAATTTCATTCTCTTTAGTGAAATAGAAAGGAGCTTCTCTTTGATGTGCCTCTCCAATTGTTTCACAGAGGGCTAGATTCTTGTCCAGCTGATTTATGCCTTCCGGTTTGCTGAACAGAAACTTGACGCCTACCGGCGGCTTCTCCAGGTTCAACTTGCCGAAAATGGAAAGGTCGGTTTGCAGCGGTCTCATCTTGACCTCCTTTAGAATCTTTTTCCGACAAAGACGGGTGGGGAATTGCGGTAGCCCCGTCGTCGATAAAATGCTTAACCGCTCAGCCCCTGGGCCGCCCGCTGGATGGTCTCGTGTAAACTCGGATGGCCATGAATAGCAGCCGCAATATCCCGGACAGTCCCTCTCATTTGCATGACGGCGGCGACTTCATGTATCAGCTCTGGTGCCTGGGGTCCGACGATGTGGGCGCCCAGAATTTCACCGGATGCCGCATCGGCAATTATCTTCACGAACCCGCGGCTCTCCCTGATAATACCGGCCCTGGGGCTTTGGTCGAAGGGAAATTTGCCGATCCTGATATCCAGTCCTTTTTCTTTGGCTTCACCTTCGGTGATGCCGACCGCTGCCATGGGCAGCACCGTGCGGACGGAACGCGGCACCACGCGGTAATCGATAGTCGCGTCTCCGCCCATCGCGTTCCTGCCGGCTATCATTCCCTGAATCATGGCGACGCTGGCCAGCATCATTTCGCCGGTGACATCACCGGCGGCGTAAATCCCTTTGACGCCGGTCTCCATTTTTGCGTCGGTTTTTATTCGCCCATCGTTTACCACGACGCCGGCATTTTCCAGTCCGAGCCCGTCCAGAAGCGGCTGCTGCCCCAGGGCGAATACCGCGTATTGCGCGTTTACCTGATTTTTTTTACCCTCGCCGGAGATAGTTATCGCCTTACCCTCTTTGCCGTCGTCAATACTCTCTACGTCTACCCCGGCATAGATGCGGACGCCGTCGCCTTCGAGGGCCTGGCGCAGGTAGGCGGCGACTTCTTCATCTTCATTGGGGAGTAATTGAGACCTTCTGGCTATGAGGCTGACGGCGCTGCCCAGGTTAGCCCAGACGGCCGCCAGTTCCAGAGCCGTAACGCTGCGCCCGATAATCGCCAGGCTCTTCGGGAGCTCTTTCAAATCCAGGAGTTCCTTGGCCGTAAGCACCCCGGTGCCGTAAGCCCCGGGCACCTCGTACCTTCTGGCAACAGAGCCGGAGGCGATGATAATTTTCTTCGTCCGGACTGTCTTTGTCGTTCCGTTATTAAGAGTTATTTCTACCTCGTCCGGTGAGAGCAGCTTTGCCGCACCGATAACTACCCGTATGCCGGTGGCCTGAAGCTTGGCTTCCATACCGGCCACCACCCCACTGACCACCTTCTCCTTTTCGCTTATTAACTTGGGATAATTAATCCGCAGTTCACCAGTATCGATGCCGTCCTTCCTGGCCTCTTTTATCGACCTGATAACTTCGATGCAGTGGTCCATGAAGCACATCGGTATGCAGCCCCAGTTCGGGCAGATGCCTCCCACCCTCTCCTTCTCCACGAGCGTTACCCTGCCGCCGAGTTGAGCGGCGAACTGCGCCGATAGAAAGCCGGCGGTGCCCCCGCCTATTACCAAAATATCCGTCTCAGCCAATATCTGCATCCCCTTCTTATAGAAGTACCGGATTATTTTTTCCGTAGAGTCAGACTACCACGCTGCGATTACATTGTCAATTGACACGGGTGGATACGAATTATAAAATCAGCCTATGAGGGTTTACTTCATACCGAAAAGCCGCCCGGGTAAGTGGTCGACCTGGCTGATTGTCGCCTTTATCGTGTTTTACGGGGTATTCTGGCTCTTTGTAGCTTCGGGACAGCGGGGTGGTGAAACCTTTTTCAGCAATCTTTTACTGGCGGTGCCGGTAGTCATTGCGGCGATTTCCGGTATTTCTGCCTTTTTTATGGGAATTATCGGGGTTATAAAAAGCCGGGAGAGGGCGATTCCTGTTTATCTAGCTATCTTAATAGGGTTTATAGTCTTATTGTTCGTGGCTGGTGAAATTATCTTCCCACATTAGAAAAATCCCCCGAATCATTTCCGGGGGATTTAAATTAACTTTGGTAGCGGGGGTTGGATTTGAACCAACGACCTCCGGGTTATGAGCCCGACGAGCTACCACTGCTCTACCCCGCGTTGAGGCGCATTTTTAAGTATAGACCTTCAAAGAAGATGTGTCAACCCTGCGATTTCTGCTGTCGCTTGCGGTGATTTTCGATAAAGCGCCTGGCGAACCTGTCGCGGCCCAGAATAAGGTCGGTGGCCAGTACCGATGGTTTTACCCTGGCGGCATCGGCAATTAAGACCGTGGCGCCGGCGCCGATGACCATGGAAACCCAGGCGTTATTGATTATGGGGCGGTCCGGCATGCCGAAGGAGATATTGCTGGCGCCCATGGTCATGTTTACTCCCAGCTCCTCCCTGATACGGCGGATGGCCTCCAGGACGTCCTTGCCGGATTCCGCCTCGGCGCCGATGGCGAAGGCCATGACATCAATAACGACGTCCTCGCGCGGGATACCGGCTTTCTCCGCACTCTCCACGATTTTATGGGCGATTTGTACGCGCCGGTCGGCGTTCTTGGGTATACCTTCGTCATCTTGCACCATGCCGATAACGGCCGCCCCGTACTCTTTCACGAGAGGCAGCACTCTATTCAGGGAGTGTTCCTCGCCGCTGACCGAGTTGACGAGCGGCTTGCCCTTGTATACCTTCAGGGCGGCTTCCATTGCGGCAGGGTTGGGGGTATCGAAGCAGAGCGGTACGTCTACGGCTGCCATTACCACCTTTACCGCCTCCGGCATGAGGGCGACATCATCCACCCCCGGAGCATCGATATTTACATCGATGATATCCGCGCCGGCCTCGACCTGCTCGATTGCATCTTTGCGGACAATATCGAGGTCTCCTGCTTTCAGGGCTTCGGTTAATTTTTTCCTGCCGGTGGGATTGATGCGCTCGCCGATAAGCACTGCCGGACGGTCGATAGAGATGATGACTTCTTTTTTGGCGCTTGATACTTTAGTTTCCATTGGTCTATTCTCCTGTTCTATTTGTATACGCCGTATTCCTTGGCAGTATCCATCATGGCGTGCAGGTTTTCAATGCTGCCCTGGTCCATGCTGGTCGCCGCGCTCAGGATATAGCCGCCGCCAGGGGCGCAGGTCTCAATGAGCTTGCGGCAGCCATCTTTAACATCCCGGGGCGTGCCGGTGACCATGGTCGAAATAGGCAGATTGCCGGCGATACAGTTCTTTTTGCCGACGGTCGCCTTGGCCCGGGCCATGTCCATGTATTCGAAGTACCATACCATGGATGCCTTGGGCATGTCCTGGATAATCTCCAGTCGCGGTATGTAGTTGCCCTCGGCGAAGGGCATCGGCACGAGACCCTCGTCAATCATGCCTAGCAGGACTTTCTTGAAACTCGGCCAGTAGAACTCATCGAACTGCTTGGGGGACATAAACCCCTTTTCACCCTTGTGCAGCGGCATCATGATTATGGGCGCCATGGCCATGTCGGCATTGGCGACTGCCTCCTGGATAACGAGGGGTATTAGTCTATCCATGGCTTCGTGGATTTTTTCCGGCTGTCGGTACATATCGATGAAGATGCCCCTGGTGCCGCGGAGCATGTCGGTCAGCATATCGAACGGGGCACCGGAGAAGCCACCCCCGAAACCGGCGTAGCCCCTTTCAATTGCCTCACGGGCCACCACGCCGATGGTCATCTGCCATTTCACGATTTCCTCACCGGCTCTGAACATGGTCGTGTAGGCCTTTTGTATAGCCGGGTCGGCAAATATGCCCAGATAGAAAATCGGGATGCCGACGAAGGCGGTGAGGTGGGGCAGAGCAGCCAGGGGAGCGAAAGCCCCTGCCTGGCGGGGCATGAAGGTTCTCAACCAGAAATCGGACGGGTCTATAATGAGCTTGTCGTATTCATCGGCCTTCATGTACTCGCCTTCGACGAACTGGTAAGAGCCGACGTCATCGGCGATACCGTGTCCCGGCCACTTGTGAATCTTGTGGTCAATCATTTCCAGCGCCGGGGCCGGCAGGACTAGCCCGGGGCCGCCGAATGTGTCCATATCCCCGAAGTCGTCCATGAACTTCATCCAGGCATCCCTCTGCTTCTCGTAATCATTCATCACTGTCTTGAGGTCGTAGCCGGCGTAATAGGCCGGGAAGTAACCTACCGGTAGCAGGCAGGGGACCCTGTCCGGTTCTTCCATCTTTAAGGCTTTAATGAATCTGGTGACGCGCTCTTTATAGACTTTTTCCGCTTCTTTATTCTTGAACTTCACGCCGGGAGCCGCCAGCCACTTTTTAAATCTCTCTTCACGCTTCTGCTCCGGGGTCAACTCCGCCCAGTTTGCGACTGTATCCCTAACAGAGCGTGGGGGGTTATTTAAATTGGCCATTATCATCGTAAAAAGTCCTCCGTAAATATTTTCTATTTATAATAGCCGTATTCCTTGGCGGCGTCCATCATGGCATGCAAATTTTCCGGCTTGGCCATGTCAAAGGTTGAGCCGCCGCTTAAAATAAAGCCGCCGCCCGGCGCGCAGGTCTCGATGAGCTTGCGGCAGTTTTCCTTCATCTCTTTGGCAGTGCCGGTGTAGGCGATGGAAGCGGGTATGTTGCCGGCGATGCAGGAGACTTTACCGACCGTTTTCTTGGCATTAGCCATATCTGTCTGGTCGAACATCCAGACTACGCTGGATTTCGGCATATCGCTGATGTATTCCAGCCGGTTATTATAAACCCCTTCGGCCACCGGGAAGGGTATCAGGCCTTCTTCGACCATGCTTAGGAGAAGTCTCTTAAAAGTGGGCCAG
>Ga0315543_1000333_pt1 | contig 59098 bp, 61 predicted proteins | sample SalMarSW160210MG_2_FD_203098 | JGI IMG/M metagenome (GOLD analysis project Ga0315543, IMG submission 203098) | Salt marsh sediment microbial communities from the Plum Island Ecosystem LTER, Massachusetts, United States - Salt Marsh Sediment SW1601-210 ... | reverse complement strand
TTAGCTATCTTTGCTTCAGGCTTACGAAGAGCCTTTGCTGCTGTCGCATTGTAGATTATGGCACCAGGAGTTGGAATTGCTTCATACCTCTTCTGTATATCCCTGATAAATTTCGTTAGAGACATGACCATTCCTCAAGGGCACAAATCGCCCTATTGCGCATTAGCTAGCAAAACAAGAAATGTGCGCTTACACAAAATGGACTATTGTTTTGGAAACCAGCCTTCCCGTTCCATTACTGCTCTCGTAACCCCGCTGCTCGGGCCGTCTCCCCTGGCTACAAAAACACCGACACTTCCGCCAACCGCTTCCGCTATCTCGGCAACATTCCCATGTGTAAATCCCGGGCAGAGCAGGATTGAGTGAATGCCCTCTTCTTTGACAAGATTTTGGCAGACCTGAACCGCTTCACGTTGCTCGTGGACCACCACCACAAAAAGTTTGTACATGGACGTTTCAATTACGCACCTGTGCTTTTTCGAATCTGCATCAGGGGCATGGGCAATAAACGCTGATTTAAATGCCATATTCAACTCCTCCTATTGTGATTTTTATTAAGAATATCGCCTCAGCCTCATCAACTGAATTTCACTTGATTACTTAGATAGGTTATCAGGATTATTGGAAGACATAGGTTGTGCCTACGGTATTAAGGACGAACTGCTCCGGCATCTCCTCGGCAAATTGAGTGATAGCTTTCCACCCGGTGCAATGCATGGGCGCAACGAAATCTGGTCCTATCTTCTTCATCTCTTCAATAGTTGGCCCGATGATTGGCTCAAAAATCGGCCCTGTGAGGTGAAACCCACCCAGCACTGCATGAACCTTGTCCGCTTGTGCAACTTTCTGGGCATGTTTGACCGTATTGATGATGCCGGCGTGAGAACATCCACCAATGACTACCAGTCCTCTGTCCTTCACCCTGACCGCTAGCCCCTGGTCATCACGAAAAGGATCCACCACCCACTTGTCATCTATTTTCGCTTCAACCCAGGGAAAGCCCTTCTCGAAATCGGTTACTCGCTCCACTTCTCCCAAAACCATGATGAGGTCAGAGGCCAGTGTAGAAGCCTCCTTGACTTTATGAAGCGCTGTTCCGGTTTTCTTCAAGGCTGTTTCATCTAACGTAGGGAAATCTGCATGTCCGACACCGGGGATATTGATACGGCGCTGAAGAAAAGCGTCCGGATGGAGGACAAGGGGTATTCCCTTTGTAGCCCTGTTTAGAAATTCTACCAGAGCTCCAAAATGGTCGAAATGACCGTGGCTCAGAGCCACAGACTCAATTTTGCTCAAGTCTACTTGTAAAAGGTCTGCATTGTGAAAGAAACAGGTCGTTGATACAGCCGCGTCGAACAGCACTAGATGCTCCTCTGTGCCGGCGTAGACTTTGAGGAGACATGATAATCCATGTTCTGCTAGGGGCAGGTTGGGAGGACGGTTCAGTGGCCGCTTGACGACGTCTGTGCCCTGGAGTAACAGTGCATCGGTGTAATTGTCTACCAAGACTGTAACTTCTAGTTTGTCTGCTTCTCGCAAATTCAATTTACTCATCGTATAGAACCTCCTGATAAATTAATTTTAATTAAACGTATCGGGCACCGCTTTTGCCCTCAACGAAAAAAATTCTGTCGGCGATTTCGACGTAATTCAAAATACAGCCCTCGCTATCTCTTCAGCGGCGTCTTCTAATCCCAGTTCTAACAGCTTCTCCCTGGTTGGTATGCCTTTTTCCACATCCCAACCCCTTTCTTCATAATAATCGTCCAGAAACCTGTCAGCTATCTCCGCGCTAATCTTTACTTTTCCGGTATATTCTACAAACTGCGACTTTCCCTCCAGCCATCTTTCAGAAAAGCTATCATCCTTCCTGGTAAACCCTTCCCTTACGTTAGCTGCCTTTAGCAAGTTCCAGACTCTTTCGCCAGCCTTCATGAGCTCTTCTCTACCAATCTGGATACCCGTCGCTGCCGAATAGAGCTCCGCCAGTAAGTTGGCGTAGTAAAACCGGTTAATCTGTGCTCTGGCGCATACACCTAAAGAACCTAAAACGCTAAGCCAGTCCTCCGAATATCTTGTCAATCTCCCCACGTTCAGGCCTGCTTTATCCTCCGGGGAGACTAACCCAAATTTCAATCCCCATTGCCAATCGCGAGGTTGTGGCAAAATTCTCTTGGCGGCACTCTCAGGAATTCCCATCCTATCGAGATGTGTCGGGAATTTCTCCAGAGGTCTTATGGCATAGTAGGTTGGTGAGCCGCCGGCAGCAACATGTGCGCCCCTTGGATTCACCAGTTGGGTGAGTTCCATCGTGCCAAATCTGTCCCAGAGTAATGGACCCGTGGGACCTGAATATACACTTAGTCCCTTTGACATCGGAGGAGCAAACTTCTGTGACTCTTTGCCAAATTTGTCGATAATTCCCGGCAACCCCTCTGCCAGGATATCTCCAAACCCTTCCCTGTTTGCTACCTTCCCCGCCCATTTTTCAAGGGATTCCAAATCGAGGGGAATTTTCGATTCCATATATTCCCCGGTTATCATTCCGTGACCATATAGCTCGTTGACGAAGCTAACAACCGAAAAGAACTCGAACATATCCATTCCATAATCATCCATAGTAGCAATGCATTTGATAGAGTCTTCAACAGATAGACCGAATAATATGGGCATAACTGAATTAATGGCGGCAGTGGTCACTTTTGTTAAGCCCTTGAATTTCCCCTTTTTGATTTCCACCACATCTTTATCACTTATGGGGCAGGAGATACAGCTCAACCTTCCCTTATTCAGTTCGTAGAACATTTCTTTGGGCAGAAGGGGAAGACCTAGCCAGAACCCAAATTCATGCCATTCATTGAGGCGTTCCCATCCCCTTACCCGCTGGAGTAACCCATCAACAAGTTTCATAAACTTCCTGGGATGTGAAACTCTCACTCCCTTTGTGCCCTTTACGATAATCGCCTTCAGGTTTTTTGACCCCATCACCGCACCAAACCCGCCTCTGCCAAGCGTTGATGCATTGTCCACAAAGGACATAGCGAACTTGACCGAATTCTCGCCTGCTTGACCGATGGCGATTATACCCGCCGGCCAGCTAAATTTAGCCCATAGTTGCTCGGAAGTTTCTTCGACACCCTTCCCCCAGAGCTCTCCAGCATCACAAACCTCGACATCGTCATCAAATATCTTGAGGTAAACAGGTCTGCTGGCACGACCTTTTATAACCACGTTATCGTATCTGGCATTCTTCAGCATGGCGCCAAAAGTCATTCCCCCTGCACCTGCCCACCCGATTGCGTTGTTTATCGGAAGTTTTGCTGCCGCATATATTCTTGATGACCCTGGTGCTATCGTCCCAACAAGCGGACCGGCACCGATTATGATGGTGTTTTCGGGAGAGAGCGGCTCTATCCCCGGTTTTATGTGTTCGTAGGCGAGCTTCACGCTGAATCCAAGTCCTCCGATGAAAGCCTTTGCTAGCTCTGGAGCAACCGGCTCCTTTTTGACCTCATTTTTGGTCAAGTCGACATGAAGAATATTGCCTGCGTAGCCACCAATTTCCATTCAATTACCTCTTAGCTTCTAAAGCGTTATAAACACAGAATTGGACACAACGACCGCAAAGGGTACATTCATCGGTAAAGCTAATTTTGAAACCGTCATCACCACGCTCAATCGCTATCCTGGCTTTGGATGGGTTGAACATTTTTTCATAACTGAACGAGCATATTAACTGACACAGCAAGCATCCCACGCATTTGGAGGGATGCGTTTCAATTTTGATAATTTTTCCGGGCAATTTACTCCCTTAATCCGCTGTTTTCATCGAGATTATAGCACCACGATAATGCTTATAAAATCGAGAGTTGTGGCTCGTGACTCATACCAGCAAGGAACTCCAGCCCCCGGGAATCCCCCATCAGGCATAGTTAAACAATCCGCCTTTTGTTGACTCATCGCGCGGACATCTACCACATCGCTTCGCAGTAACTATGCCGCAAATTTACAACAGGGAATCGATAGCTCTCTCCAGATGGCTAAGGGTGTTACATTCTCTGGCAATGTTACAGTAGGGAAGGTATTTCTTCATCTCTGAGTCGCCTGTCCCCCAGAATGCTCGGCTCTCCGGATTAAGCCAGATGACCCTTTTACTTTTCTTTCGAATCAAGCTGAGAGTCGCAGTCTGGGGATCACCATAATTGTTCCGTGCGTCTCCAATGATGATGACCGATGTTTTTCTGGTGACAGCATCAAGCCAGTTTTTTCTGAAGTCAAGGAATGCTCTCCCGTAATCAGTGGAACCTAGCTCGATATCCAAACCTGTTCCGGTCTGCAGTTTGGCAACAGCCTCTTGTACAGGATAGTCATCAAAGACAGAGCTTGCCTCTATGATGTTGGAGCAGAAAATGAAACTCCTTGTCTTGATGATTGCCTTGTTCAAACTATAAACTAAGAGCAAAAAGAACCGTACTACGGTTGCCACGGAGCGACTGACATCACAGATAACAATGACATCAGGACGGTCAATTTTCTTCTTTTTCCATTCGATATCAAAAGGAATTCCTTCGTATGCCATGTTCTTCCTCAGTGTCTTCCTGGCATCAAGATGACCTCTTCTGAAGCTCCTCATTCTTCGTGAATAAATATCACTGAGGCGCTTTGCCATCTTCCGAACGATTACATACATCCTATCGTAGTCACTCTTTTCCAATTCACCAAGTTTGGCATTCTTAAGGTATCTCTCCATCATATCCTCGGTGGGTGCCCTGGCATAAAGGGCATGTTCTCGTTCCACAAAATCCCTCACATTCTCAAATAAACGGTCTCTCGCCTCCTGTAACTGAACTGCCTGTTGAATTGAACCGGGGGTATTTTCTTGCCTGAACAGCCTGATATCCGTGTCTAAACCATCTATTCCCATATGGCTTAGTATCCTGTGGGTGTACAAACCTTTCTGAGTAAAGAACTTTATCTCATTGGTCTGCGCCTCCTGCACAGCTTCCATTAAAGAAGCCATGAGCTCGGCATGGCTCTGTGAAATAAGCATCCTGGTTAGCGGGGATACTGGATGCTGGCTATCTGCCCTCAGAGTGTGTTCTGTCTCATCGTCAGGGAAGCTGTTGAACGAGAAAAAAAGAGCGAAACATTCATTGAATTTTTCCTCTTCCACGGCAGTTTTTGCTAACGCTGCTGATAGGGAAGTCTTCAGGATTTCGCGGTCTTGATAACCTACAAGCTCGGCAGCACGAAACGCATCCATGCTTTCAGATGTCGATATCCTGACACCGAAACTTCGCAGAGAGGAAATAAAATCATGAAGGACTTGCTCCATCCTTCATTCACCACCCTCTTTCACAGCATTGCCTGTCATTTCAGGTAGATGCTCTTTCACCACCCCGATATCCTCTTGAAACTTCAAAAAGACGTGAAGGGTTTCCTTGACTGTTTCCACATCGAGTTTTTCCGCATTGAGAACAAGGAGAACCCTGGCCCAATCGATTGTCTCGCTGATTGACGGCATCTTCTTGATATCCAGTTTCCGTACCTGCTGGATAAAAGCAACTAACTGCCTTCTTAGCCTTTCAGAAACCTCAGGGACTCGGATTTGAATGATCTCACGTTCCATTTTGGCGTTCGGAAAAGGTATGAAAAGATGTAAACAACGACGTTTCAATGCATCACTGAGTTCCTTGGTATTATTGCTCGTCAAAAATACAAATGGCTTGCATTCCGCCTGAATGGTCCCAATCTCCGGTATCGATACCTGAAAATCTGACAGCGCTTCGAGCAGAAATGCCTCAAACTCTTCATCCGCTTTATCAACTTCATCAATCAAAAGCACAGCGCCGCCACTTTGCTGCAGTGCCATTAATAGTGGCCTTGGCTCGAGGAACTCATACGAGAAAAAGATGTCATCATATTTATGGAGTGCCTCGATGGACTCTGCCAGACTATCTGTCTCCTTTATGATGTCATTCAATTTCTCCTTCAATATCTGGGTGTACAGAAGTTGTTTTCCATACTTCCATTCATAAATAGCTTTCGACTCATCTAATCCTTCATAGCATTGCAGGCGTATCAAGGGAAGATGTAAAACTGCCGCTGCCCTCTGCGCCAGGTCTGTTTTACCTACTCCAGCCGGTCCCTCCACAAGAACTGGCTTTTCCAGGTTGTATGCCACATATAATGTGGTTGCGATGTGCTTGCTGCAAATATATTCCACATCCTTGAATCCCTGCTGGATACTCTCTACAGAACTAAATACTTGGTCGTTAAGCGCTTTCATTGTTGTACGCCTTCCCTGACAACAGGCTCTCTCCAAGCTTTCGCTGTTTGATTACCACTGTGTTCTTTCCCATATTGACGATGTGATCCAGGTCATTTGCCAGGAGACTGAGCTCCATATCGGACTTTATATTCGCCTGTGACATTATAACATCAAGCTGTGACTGAAACCTTATTGCCATATTTCTACAACAAAGTGGCACAGAGTATAATGCAGGATGACTCGTATCACTATCCAGCATATTTGCTGCCTCGTAAGCCATGATATCAAGGGTATCAGCCAGGGATTTCAATTCGCCAAGACCATTTTTTAACTCATCATTAGCCCTGATACGCTGTTCTCGAATAGCATTAACCAGCAGCTCAAGCTCTTCTTTCATTCCTCCAACGATAAGCCCCATTGATAAGATGACTTCTAACTCCCCGAATGGGATTATTATATCATCATAGGCTGAGCCTTTCTTTCCCAGGATGTTTGCCGAAGGAACGGCGCAATCCCTCAGTACTATCCCTCCATGAGGAGACGGACGCAAAAAACTCAGCTTCATGGGTTCAGTTAATAACAGTCCCGTGGTCCCTTTTGGGACGATGAATACCGTAAACTGTTTTCTGCTGCCCTTCATACCAGTAATGGCACCAACAAGAAACAGGTCTGCAATAGGCCCATTTGTCAAGTAGTACTTCTCCCCGCTCAACACATAACCATTACCCTCTTCATGAGCAACTGTCTTCAAATATTTAGGATGAGCACCTCTTTCCTGTTCTGAAATGGCAAAAGAAGCTATGAGCTCGCCGTTTGCGAACTCAGGTAAATATTTATTTTTCTGCCGTGAGTCTCCAAACTTCAGTATCACAAAACGGGAAATAAGTTCATGCATTAGCCATGACAGAGCAAGTCCCATGTTGTGCCCTCGCCGTACCATTGCTTCTCCAGCTACCGCTATGGAAAGACAGTTGCCTCCCATCCCTCCATATTCTTGTGGAATTCCAACTCCCAGAAGCTTTTCCTGAGACATCTTGTGCCAGATGTCATAAGGAAACTCATTGCTTGTATGAAGGTCACTACGATGAGCAATGTTCTGCTGGGCAAAGTAAGAAACTTTTTCCCTCAGGCTACGGAGCTCATCCTTTATCGCTGTTGCTATGTCTGCTTCCTTTTCTATAAATTCTTACTCACATCTTGAGGCGCTGTCTACCAAGTTTGAGCAACTCCTCCAAAGATGGTGCTGGCTCCTTTTGCGTTCGTGCTTTTAGCACCTTTTGGGTGGTTCTTCTTACGGCTAGACTCCGGGGGTTGACTCCTTCCTCATTGGCGTCAGCAAGTATGTCGTGGGTTAGCGGGCCCAGGAGTTCCCTCAAGGCCTTGAAGACATTGTCAGCTGTGCCTCCGAGGACATCGACCACTCCAAGCACAACCCCACCAGCATTGGAAATAAAGTCAGGGACTGAATATATTCCTCGCTTAAACAGCATCTCTTGTGCCTCATCGGTGATGGGTATGTTGGCAATGCTGGAGATGACCTTAGCCTGAACCTGAGTGGCGTTATTCTTGTCGATCACGTAAGGGCGTGCCCCGGGGACAAGAATATCAACGGGAAGAAAATATACTGCTTCCCTATCAATGTGTTGGGCATTTTTATATTCCTCTACAGCCTTATCCCCGGAATTCTTACGTGCCTCTAAAAGCTTTTTAATGTCAAGCCCCTCCGTGTTGTACGCTGTCCCATGTATGGTTGATATTGCCACTACCTTAGCGCCTGCCTCAGTCATATAGCGTGCCACGCCACCACCCACCTTGCCAAAGCCCTCAATGGCTACGGTAGCCCCCTTAAGCTTCATGCCGGCAAAGTCACAAGCTGCCTTAGCAGCTACAACAACCCCATAGCCTGTGGCATGGTCCTCAAGGGGTTCCCCATCCTTTTCTTGCTGCGCCAGCCCCGTGCTTCCCGAGGGGACGCCAGCCCCTTCATAGATGGTGGCTACATCTCTGGCATCAGTGCCCATGTCAGCTCCTAAAGTTACTCCTGCTGTAAGCAATGGCTTTATTGCGCTCCCAAAGGCTCTCAGAATAGATTCTCGTGGCGCCCCACTCGTTATAGGGTCAGCCCATATGCCTGCCTTGGCACCACCTATTGGGATATCGAGGATGGCGAACTTGTATGTCATCGCCCTGGCAAGCCAGAATATTTCTTCCGTAGTTATATCTGGAAGCATGCGGGTGCCGCCTGCTGACCCAGCTAGTGATGCGGTGTCAACAACAACAACTGCTTTCATCCCAACAGCAGGGTCATAAACATGGATGATTTTCTCAGGGCCAAGTTCATCAGCCATTTTCATCCATTCAGACATGCTGAGCAATTTCATAACGTGCCTGGTCCCTGTTGGTATATGCTCGGTAAATTACCTCGATTCAGGTGTCAGACTTATTATACCACTGCAAGAAAGCAGCCTGGAACTTCCCCGTCCATCGCTGCAATGTTTGTCTCCCAAAGAGCTTGTTAATATCAAAGTACTGCTTCTATTTTTGATCGAACCGCAGACTCGGAAACTGCGCCAATAATTTGTTCAATTACCTTGCCGTCTTTGAAAAATAGCAACAACGGTATACTCATAACTTGGTATTTCGCTGCCGACAGAGGATTCTCATCTACATTCAATTTGCAGAATTTGACCCGACCTTGATACTCCTCTGCTAGCTTTGCAGTTATTGGAGCAATCATTCGACACGGGCCACACCATGGTGCCCAGAAATCTACTACGACGGGCGTCTTGCAGCTTAAGACCTCCTGTTCAAAATTACCGTCATTGACTTCAATGACTCTGGCTGCCACTTTCTCATCTTTAACCTTGATTTGAATTATAATATCTCCAGGCTGACCATCGGTTAACTGGAGAGCGTTAGTTAATTTTATTGTGCTGCCCGCTATTACTCCAGCCGGGATATTCACCTCCAGCCTTTTACCACGCCTTGACAATATCTTTTTAGTTCCGAGCCTCGCCTCTTCTGCCGTGATAGCTAGCTCGTAGCGAATGGGATTGACTGCCTGATTTGTATCGATAGGTTCATCCATACTCAACTTTCCTCGGAATCAGGTTTCAATCTTATTTTCCTCAGTTCTGGGCAGATAGGTGCAATAACAAAATGCGGAAATGCTCTCCGTAAATGGAAGATTGATGTTCCATCCATTCGATTGCGTAGCTACTTCTTATCTCCTAGTATAGCTACCAGCAAGAGGCCAGGACCGGTATGCGTGCCGATTGCCGGGGTCATTTTTGACCGATAGATACGCTCCTTGGGAAATTTAGCGCTAAGTCGCTTAACTAGTGTCTCCGCTTCGTCGGGGCAAGCAGTGTCTTCTACGGCCATTTCCTCGATGCCCGAATAGCTCATAGCGAAGCTATATAAATGCTCTATAGCTCTAGCTCGGAAGTGTGCTCTGCCTGCGGGTTCAACCACACCGTCTCTCAGGGTGATTAGAGGATTCACCCTGAGTACTGACCCTAGAAAAGTTTGAGCCTTACCGATACGACCACCTCTCCGGAGATACTCCAGGGTATCAAAGGTGCATAGAAAATCCACACGGAGCATGGTCTTTCGAGCTATCTCTATCACCTCATCAAGGCTGGCGCCAGCCTGAGCTGCTTTAGCTGCCTTCATGACTATGAATCCCTCTGCCATGGTGGCCCATTCTGAGTCAATCACTTCTACCCTGCATTTCTTCTTCATTAGCCCAACGCTCTGTTTCGCTACCTCATAGGTGCCGCTGAGCTTAGAGCTAAGGATGATAGCAAGGATTTCATCCGTGTCTTCAGCCAGCTTATCATATGCCTCAGCGAAGGTCCCGGGTGATGGTACTGAGGTACCTGGAAGGACCTTGCTCTGCTTTAGCTTCTTGTAGAACTGCTCAGCAGTGAGGTCAATGCCATCGCGGTAAACCTTTTCCCCGAAGCGAACAAGTAGGGGAATCACCGTAATCCCTAGCTCTTTAACCACATCAGATGGTAAATCAGCAACACTATCAGTTACGATTTTAACTGTCACAACTCGTCAATCACTACGCAAAGCTCTATTTTATGCAGTTCATATTCTGATAGCAACATGTCGCACCGAACAAAACGCTGGATTGTTACCTGCTCTTTTTTGTCATGGCCTGCCGGCTGCTATGGTGAGATATCCTTGCTAAACGCCAGTTTAATAAGCTTTTACCTTACTAAACGAATTACCTATTTTGTTTAATAACATACCTATCGACCTTTGATAGCACCCCTTCACAGCTCTCCAGAAAAGGCTTCAACGTTAACTTGAACGCTCAAAGTGAGGGTAACCACTTGCAACAAACAGGGTTTTCTACGGCTAATCAAAGCGCCGAAAAGTATAGTGACAGCCAATTGCCCTAGGCATGTTCAGCAGATAGAGAAGGAAGTTCAGCGATAAACTTCCCGTCTGTGTTTAATTCTATAGATACGCACGACATTCTCTTTATCATCAATTTGATAAAGGAGCCGATAATCGCCTATTCTAAGTCGCCATCCTTCACTTTCTTTTCCTTTTAGTTTTGTTACGCCTCTTGGGCGAGGATTAAGCGACAAAGCTTGCAACTTAATATCCACCCGCTTCAAAACCCCTTGGGGAAGAGATTTAAGCTCCTTCTCGGCTCGACTTTCAAGGAGAACAACATACCTCACAGACGCCCTTCTCGTTTTAATTCAGCCCTGACTTCACGATAGTCCCTGAAACTTTGAGCAGTGTGAACTGCTTCATCTAAACTGAGGGCATCTTCTAATTCTTCTAGCCGCTGCATGAATCGCTGATATTCCTTGATATCCAGGAGAACTGCTTGCTTCCTACCCTTCTCATCCACAAGGTATTTAGCCTTTGCCATTTCTTTATCCTCCAAATTGTATTGTACGCGCCTTCCGACCAGCTTCGCTATTGCTCGGTAGACCTCAAGCTGCTCCTGATCATTATAACTAGAATAGCTGCTAAAGGACAACGAAGTAGATCAAATGGAACGCTCAAAGTGAGGGTAACCACTTGTACCAAGCGGGGTTTTCCACGGCTAACCAATCCGCTGCTTTGTTTGGGCTTGGCGGATTTTATCGCTGCTTGCCAAAATTTGCTCTTACGAGTGTTTGTCCAGCTTTGTTTCGTCGTCAAGAAGAACAATCTCAGCAGAGCTAGCCAAATGAAAGGGACTTGTGGGTAGCATCTTGTATATTCGCCTACTTTTCCTCGTCGGTTAATTTTGATATACGAAGGGAATCGGTTGTTTCAATTCTGCCGTACTTCATGACTTTATCAATCAGGTCTTTGCTCCACAGGCCACTTTCGATAGCATCGGTGAGCTTTGTAGCATCAAGTTGAGAGACTTCTGCCCACTTGCCTGCTTGTATTATTGTGTTATCCAGCTCCTGGCGCTCTGCATCGCTTTTCCCGGGGAACTTTAGCTTGTCCTCGAACTTAACTCGCGCTTTATGGTCGCTGCCTTTTATGACCTCAACCTCTTCCTTCCTGGCATACTCAAGTATTGCCTCTCTCACTTTTTGTATCTCTTCATCTATCCTTTTCGATTCATCTTTAAGAGCCGCGTATTTGTTAACCAGCGTAACTCCCGGCTCTTTGAGATACTCGTTTACCGGCAGCGCCTCCACCGTGTACAGATGCCTCCTCATCGGGCACAGGTCGGGATACTCACACCAGTCGCATAAGGCAGATTCCCTTGGTGGAAAGTCCTCAGCCGCTTCTATCTTATCAATTAAGCCTCGTGTGCTTTGAATTAAGTTTGAGATAGCTTCAGGGGTGCGGTAGGAAACCAGTTCCTCATCGAAGGCAACGTAGTGCCAGATGAGCCTGATATTCTCCATAGCGGGCCATTTCTTCTGGACTCCAATGTGATATAAGCCAAGTTGCCGGTCATTATCAACGTCCTGCTGACCCGGCAAATGAGCTGATGTCTTATAGTCATGGATTTCGTAAATACCGTCCTGAGTGCGTGACAATCGGTCTATGTAACCCCTCATCCTGTATTTATTAGCATCATCCAGTGGGAAATTAAGACCAAACTCAGTGCCTATGGTTATATCCTGGTCAAACGGGGCGTACCTGTTGTAGTAAGTTCCAATCAGCTTTTCGCCCAGGGCTCTGTAGTGCTCCGCTGTCAGGTCCTGTTTCACGATAATGATTGAGTCGTTCCAGTTTTCCTGCCAGATTTTGTTATAGTAAGCCAGCAAATCACTCAAGCTATCCAGCCTGGTAAGCCTGAGGTCGTCATAGCACTTCTTCAAGGTCTCATGGACCCTCGAACCAAGGAAGCCCTCAACGCCTTCGGTATCCCGCTTGATGTTGTCGCGGTAGCGAAGCTTGTACTTAAAGGGACATTCCTCATACATACTTAGCCGAGAATCAGAATAAATAGGCATAATATCTCCTGCTCCTGTTTGATTTGAATCCTATTATATTCCAATAGCAAAGCCAGTGTCTTCTGGCATGGTTGGTTTTGCACCGCAATGACTGTGAAACTGGATATGGTAACTCGTCACCTATAGAGGAGAGAAAGTCGGAGCCCCGCCAGCTGTACAAAATGAGTGGTTGTGCAATACCAACTAGATGAATCTAAGTAGCTGCAATTTTCTCAAAGCTGCGAAAACCCTTATCCTGGTCAACCACGGTGAATAGATTAGTTGAGGTAGTGAGTATCATGATTTTTTTCATCTTGCCTTCGCGGTCTTCCCACATCGAGAGGATGCCACAAGGCTTCAAAATTCGGTGCACCTCTTCCAGAGTTCCTTGCTTATCTCCAAACTCATGAAACGCATCACAGATGAACACTACATCTACACACTCATTTGGAAGTCCGGTAGCCTTGGCATCGGAAAGTATCAGTTTGATATTTCTTAGCCCTCTCACTTTTGCCCTTAACCACAGAATGGCTACATGAAGGGGTTCGTTATCCAGAGCATATACCACTCCTTCGTGGCCGACGATACGAGCGGCAAGTACTGGAGAAGTGCCCATACCGAATCCCTCCTCCAGGAAAGTTTGACCTTGTTTCAGTCCACTTCTAGTGAGCCATTTCTTTCTCCACCCCGAATGCCTAACCATTGCCTCAAGTGGCCAGAATGGGAGCGCAATTGATGAATAGCTAAGGTAAAGCCACAGGGGAGCTATCGGCTTTCGCCATATAAACTTGATAATGAACCAAATTAAGGTAAGGACTAATAGGTATGAAATTATGACAGCAATAATTACTTGCTGCCATAGGTTAAGTCCCTGCCACCAGTGGAGTACCTGCATTTGCCGATCCTCAATTTTGATTCTTATCGTAGCTCTGTTACCCCGACATAGCAAGTGGGCTGCGTTAAGGAAATCTTCCCATTGTAGATTATACCTTGCGCCCGAATGTGCAGTCGGCATATTGCGAGACTGGTTCTATTTCTGTTGGGCTTATAGGTACAGCCCTACTGGACATAGTCAGCGTCCAGCATTTCATTCCGCACTACGATGTACTCCAACTAGGACAATGAGTCACCTATAACAGCTGTGAGCTAAAGCAGGGCATACAGTATAGACAAGGCAAGTGTAATGGCCACAGTTACCCCTATCCATACCTTAAGACTAGCTTTGCCTGTTATATAGCCCACATAGAGGAATATTGGTACCAGGAATAAAGGTCCACCGTGATGGTAACCCTCAATGTCATTATCACCGAGCCATCTTTCTGTGGTTCCAACGTCTGAGAGGGATGCCACGGCGTTGGTTACGTTGAAGGCTGATAGTGCGAGGCGTGAACCAACTCCATGTGGTCGTTGACATCAACGGCGGAAACTGAGGTCTGCGATTTCGGCGCGCCGAACAATATGCTGTTTTCAGCGAGATTATAGCACCTATGCTAGTGGCTATGAACTGGATATGGAGATTGTTTAGCAACCCATCCCCCTGCCCCCCTTCCCTTGGCAAGGGAAGGGGGAGTGTAGGTAAGAGAGGGGTGAAACCCCTCTCTATAAATGTCTTCCCCCTCTCCTTTAAAGGAGAGGGGGATATAGGGGGTGAGGTTAGTAAACACTCTCAGAAGAGCCCGTAAGGTTTAGCCTTTCTATGCTATAATGTGGTAATCACGGAGGAGGTTTGTACTATGGACGATTGGAAAGAGCGCATCTCTATAGACCCGAATGTCTGTCATGGCAAGCCTTGTATCAAGGGGACACGGATCATGGTATGGATTATTGTGAGCTGCATAGCTAATGGCGATTCTGTCGAAGATATCTTGCAAGCTTACCCGAGTCTTACACGCGAAGATATCCAGGCAGCGTTAGCTTACGCCGCGGAGATGACACGCGAGAAAGTGCTGCCTGTAGAGGTGGCAAAGAGCTGATGAGGCTCAAACTGGATGAAAATATTGATCCACGAGCTGAGGAAGTCTTGGTGCAGGGGGGCCATGATGTCCTCACTGTCCCACAGGAGGAGCTTAGCGGGGTCTCAGATGACGTCGTTGCAGCCGCCGCCAGTCACGAAGGACATTGTTTGCTCACATTAGACCTGGATTTCGCCAATGTTTTTGCTTATCCACCAGAGAAGTATGCGGGGTTGGTCGTATTGCGCCACCCTCATCCGACAGTGAAAGGCTTATTGGACCTCGTTCAGCAGTTCACTATTTCCCTGCATTCCCATGACCCGTGCGGACACCTCTGGATTGTGGAGCCAGGTCGCCTGCGCATTCATGAAGAGGCGGAGACTGAATAATCGCTGGTAGGTCTCGTCTGGATTGCCCCACTGTTTGCCACGGTGTTGGTTATGTTGAAGGCTCATAGCGCGAGGCGTCCCCTAATCCCCTGTGGTCGTTGACACCAGCGGCGGAAACTGAGATTCCTGATTTTGGCGCGCCGAACAATCCGCCGGGTTGCGTGGTGTGAGAACCCAGATAGACTACTACAGAGCAGGTTTGATAATGGCACTGCTCTACAAATGTCGTGAGGGGTTCCAATTCATGGCTTCCATTTGACTTGACCTTTTAGCAAAACTGTTTATAATTGATTATAATTCATACAGATGAACATGAGTTCATACCGATGAATATTACAGACGGAATCTCAATGCGAATACTGGCAGCCATTGCCGAAGACCCTGAGCGGGAATACTACCAACGAGAGATAGCAAAGCTGGCGAGGATCAGCATCGGCGCCACCAGCCAGAAACTACGAAAACTAGCCAGTGACGAGCTAGTGACCTGCAGGAAATCAGGCAGGATGATGTTCTACCGCTATAACCTGGATGACCCTTTAGGAAAGCAGCTGAAGATACTGTTGAATGTGAATGTAATGCGCGGGATGGTTCAGGAACTCAGTGGTCATGCCAAACAGGTCATATTGTTTGGCAGTTGTGCCGAGGGCACAAACGTGAAGAGCAGTGATATAGACTTGCTGGTGGTGACTGAAGACAATAAGGAAGCAAGAGAGATAGCCAGCACCTATGGTGACCAACTGGGCAGGAAGGTGTCAGCCGTGGTAATGAACGCAAACGAGTTCCGGCAATTGCGCTCAAAAGATAGACCCTTATACGACAGAATCAACAAGGGAATCGTGCTATGGAAGAGCCAGTAAGCTACGAGCTCAGAAAGTTGCTACGAGAGCGCAAGCTGCTGAAGATAAAACCTGACAGGAACCTGCTGACCAAGGAGATCAAGGGAGCTGAATACGACCTGAGCCGTGCCAGAGAATCCCTGGAGAAGAAGGATTTCAAATGGGGTACTGTCTAGGCCTACTACTCGATGTTCCACTCTGCCCGGGCTTTGCTTTACAACGAAGGGTACCGGGAAAAGAGCCATACAGCGCTACGAATTGCGCTGAAGGAGTTGTTCGAGGCATCGGGTAGACTCGGGAAGGAGACAATTCGCAATTTCGAGGATGCCATGGACTTGCGAGAGGAAGCTGATTACAGATTGGAGTTTTCCGAATCCAATTCTGTTGAGGTGGTCAATGGAGCGCAAGAATTTCTCGATATAGCTAAACAGACCTTGCACGTGAGGTAGGTTCGCTTCGCCTTCCTGATGCATTCAGATAACGTACGTCGCCATTGACAAGATCTATCATGAGCAAGAGAACCCGAGGATTGGACTGTACAGAGATAGTCAAATCAAAGAAGACATTTCTCAGGATGAGACAACGTTCGCCCTGATTAACAAGAACCCGAAACTGTGCCCGAAATGCAAAGGCAAAGGGGAAGTGCCCAGAAAAGACTTACCACCTTTTCTGAAAGGCGCTATTGGAATTCGCCCGGAATTCGTTACACCTTTGTCAGAGTTTTTTTCTCGCCTTTCTCAAGTGAGTGGGCTCTTTGGTTATACCAACTGACGTTGCCAGTGCCGTAGCCATATATTGATTCAGGCTCATTCCTTCCGTTTCAGCTCTATATGCAAGTAGTTTATGAAGTGAAGGCGAAATTCTGAGTCTGATTTGACCACTATATTTGCGCGGTCTCGGCTCAGGAATACGAAGTCCTCTTTCCAGATTGGACCTTATCCAATCCATTTTGACTTCCTGAATCTCTTTTATGACTTCCTCAGGTGTATCCGCGTGTATTAGACAATGTGGAAGCTCTGCAATCCTGGCAACCCAATAAGGGCCCTCACCGTCATCCCATTGCTCAACTATAACGGTGTAAGGCAACTTCGCATAGTATTCTAATTCTTTCTCTATATTGCCTTTAATTACCATCTTTAATCTCCCTCTTAATCGTAATCTCTAGCCAGTTATGCTTCTTGTTCTTCGATAATCTCTAATAACTCTTTTACGTAGCAGGATTTGACTGGACTTTCTCTTTTGTAAGGCATCGTGAGCGTTCCTATGATAGCCTTGGGATGCTTTGCGCCTTCTTCGATATATCCGTACCGTTTTATTAGTGCTTCAAAGTCGCGCAAAGCCACATTTCTAGGATTCCGTCGAATTGCCTCCAGGGATTTTTTCTCGCGCGTCATAGGACATAAACCTCCCTAACATACTCTCCTCCTTTCTTTGTCTTCTCCCTGTTATCAATTTACTTTAAACAGGGCGATGTTATGGTATCATATATGACACCACTTGTCAATATCCTTTACCCTTGTGATATTCTGGGGACATGATACCTAATTTGTAGCAGGCCTAATTGGTATGGTGTCCTTGGAATTCGCCAGTCTGACGAGTGCCCTGTTTGCCACGGCGTTGGTTATGTTGAAGGCTGATAGTGGGGAGTGTCCCTCAACCCTTGTGGTCGTTGATATCAGCGGCGGAAACTGAGGTTCCTGATTTCGGCGCGCCGAACAGTCCGCTATTTTCATCGAGATTATAGCACACACGATAACGACTATGAAACTGGATAGGTAACTCGCCTTACTGAACAAAACGCTATATTTGTGCAGCTATCCATTTTTCCGACATGCTACGTTGTAGGGTGTACCTATTATTGCTGGCTTTGCTCCGGATGCGGTGGGCGAGATGGTGTGGGAGTCTGCGGAGCAGGAATAACCCTCTGCTGGACTAACTTAATGAAAGCTTTTCCATTCTGGTTTTCAATGATCTTTGCCGCTGCTGTGGCTGAGAATGTATGCATGACAGCATGGTAAACAGTGAGCACCTTATCTTGCAATTGCTGGTCTTTTTCTAGAGGGTCAATCTTCATCTTTAATGAGCGGAGGTATACTGAATCAAAAGGCCGTGCGTGTGTTCGCCAGTGTGTGTGGTTGGCAAGAGCCCTCGCGATTTGCTCTGAGCGCTCCATTCGCTTTTTTGATCTGCGGAGCATCCACCTAGCTAGCCAATCTGAAACTAGCTCTTCAGATAGAGCAATAGCATGCTCGCATTGCTCTAAAAGGGCTGGGCCATATTGCTGCAGACTAGGGATTCAAACAGGTAGGTTTGCACGATCTTCGCTACACTCCCTCTTAGCCCTATCAAACTGGTCCAGTATAGCTTGGGCTGGGACAGATTGAATTCCCAAGGGAGTCTCTAATTGAAATTGCGGATCAATAGGACCCAAGTAGGATTGCCGCCCCATGACGATTCGGTCCGCTGCACAAGCTAACATCGTTGCGGCAGACATGGCTTCATGTGGGACAATAACACGGATATCGCTAAATTTACTCCTGATATACTTTACGATGGCTTCTGTTGCCTCGACCCTACCGCCGGGACTATGGAGTATGATATCTACGCTTGTATCTGAAAGGCCATGGAATACCTCCATGAATCCTTCAATATCCTCATTTGTTATACTTAAAAGCTCCGGGGGAACTCGTGGCTTTTGAAGGTGCCCAGTGGCATATAATATTGCGTTGCGACCTGTATAGCTGGCTAAATCAGATAGTGCCTCTCGACGAACTAAATCAAAAGCATCAGTTCGTCCCTCTGTTTGCAGTTGCTTAACTCTTTCTAATAGCTCGCCCCAGGTCGGCATTGAATGGCCCTAGCTTGTAGGACATGACTGATTGAGGGTAGTAATGAAAGGCTGAGGCTTAGTCATCTCCAGATACTCCTGCATTGCACGAACTGCTTCCTCGTATCCACCATAGACTTTAAGCAATTCGGAAACACCAGGGATTTCCTTCTCAGCCTCATCAAGCAAGCTTCCCAAATCGCTCTGTCTACCTTTTTCAAGGGAAATCGTCTGCAGTTTTCCCATAATATTGCCTCCTCTCACTAAGTTACAACCTCAATTCCTTAGTTAAGTATATCATCATCTTCATAATATTGATATTGACAAAAAAATCCGTTGGAGGGGTAATCAAATTTTGGCAGGACTGGCACTGTTACAGTTTCACTTCCCCTGCCTCAGCCAATACCTGCCGAAGCTTGGCAGTATCACATTGTAATGCCATTGATTCGATACCATGCCCAAAAAGATGCACCGGAGTAACCCCCTGGCGGCGTAAAAACCTGACTTTTTTACCCAGATTGTCCCGCTTAGTAACCTCTAACTCTATTTTGTCCATCCACTCGCTCCTGTAAAGTTGATATCCTTATATTAAACCACATTTCAACCCATCACAGGTAGTCGTGATGCCATCGAAATGCTGGGACTCCTCTATAAATGTCAAGGGGAAGTGCCCAGAAAAGACTTACCACCTTTTCTGAAAGGCGCTATTGGAATTCGCCTGGAATTCGTTACAGCTTTGTCAGAGTGTTTTTTCTTGCCTTTCTCAAGTGAGTGGGCTCTTTGGTTATACCAACTGACGTTGCCAGTGCCGTAGCCATATATTGATTCAGGCTCATTCCTTCCGTTTCAGCTCTATATGCAAGTAGTTTATGAAGTGAAGGCGAAATTCTGAGTCTGATTTGACCACTATATTTGCGCGGTCTCGGCTCAGGAATACGAAGTCCTCTTTCCAGATTGGACCTTATCCAATCCATTTTGACTTCCTGAATCTCTTTTATGACTTCCTCAGGTGTATCCGCGTGTATTAGACAATGTGGAAGCTCTGCAATCCTGGCAACCCAATAAGGGCCCTCACCGTCATCCCATTGCTCAACTATAACGGTGTAAGGCAACTTCGCATAGTATTCTAATTCTTTCTCTATATTGCCTTTAATTACCATCTTTAATCTCCCTCTTAATCGTAATCTCTAGCCAGTTATGACTCTTGTTCTTCGATAATCTCTATTAGCTCTTTTACGTAGCAGGATTTGACTGGACTTTCTCTTTTGTAAGGCATCGTGCGCGTTCCTATGATAGCCTTGGGGTGCTTTGCGCCTTCTTCGATATATCCGTACCGTTTTACCAGTGCTTCAAAGTCGCGCAAAGCCACATTTCTAGGATTCCGTCGAATTGCCTCTACGGATTTTTTCTCGCGCGTCATAGGACATAAACCTCCTTAGCATACTCTCCTCCTTTCTTTGTCTTCTCCCTGTTATCAATTTACTTTAAACAGGGCGATGTTATGGTATCATATATGACACCACTTGTCAATATCCTTTACCCTTGTGATATTCTGGGGATATGATACCTAATTTGTAGCAGGCCTAATTGGTATGGTGTCCCTGGAATTCGCGCCCCTACCGACGTGTCATTGCGAGCCCCGACTTGTCGGGGCGTGGCAATCTCCGGAGAACTGCAAAGGCTTGCTAACTATCCTCGCCGGTGCTATTATTCAACAAAACAGGCATTTTGTTTAGTAATGAGAAAACTTACTAAACTGGCGTTTAATAAAATAATAGAAGTTTAGCCGAAGACTAAAATGAAAAATTCATATACCGTAGTGGTGGAAAGGGACCCCGAAAGCAAATGGCTGGTTGGCGAAGTCGTTGAGCTTCCGGGCTGCTATACGCAGGCACCAGATTTGCCATCCCTCGAATCTAATGTTCGTGAAGCCATATCTGTATACCTCAAGACGGCCTCGCCTGAAGAACCACTTCCCGATTTCGTCGGCACCTGGCGCGTTGAGGTATCGGCTTGACCAAACTCCGCCTGGTTACTTACAGAGAATTAAGAAAGGTAGCTGAGAGCTGTGGTTTTGAGTGGAAGCGTCGCCAGGGGAGTCACAATACTTTCAAAAACTCTGAAGGCCGCATAATTGTTATCCCGGATCACGGTGCGCAGGTTATCGTGCGCCCATTACTACGCAAGATACTGCGTGATATGGGTATCAGTGTGGATGAGTACCATAAAATCCTGGAAAAGCTCTAGGATTCACAAAGCAGGCGGTCACGGCGAAGTTTGGGAGGTAATTCATGGCAACAGGTAGAAATAACAATCGCCGGATTACCATGCCGCAAAGCCTGGATATCTATGTCAAAGGAATCTGTTGCTGGGTATTCTGGGGACGTGATACCTGATTTGTAGTAGGCCTGATTGGTATGGTGTCCACGGAATTCGCCAGAATGACGAATGCCCTCTCTGCCACGGCGTTGGTTATGTTGAAGGCTGATAGTGCGAGGCGTGCCCCAACACCTGTGGTCGTTGACATCAGCGGCGGGAACTGAGGTTGTTGATTTCGGCGCGCCGAGCAATCCGCTATTCTCATCAAGATTATAGCACCCACGATAATGACTATGAAACTGGATGTGGTAACTTGCCCTACTGAACAAAATGAGCGATTGTTGCGTTAAATTTAAAAAGAAGGCCATGAACGCCTTGGAATCTATGTTGATAGCTTCCGGTACTGTTTATTCCAAATATTCCTTCAACTTCCGGCTTCGGCTGGGATGGCGCAACTTCTTCAGTGCCGTAGCTTCAATCTGGCGAATCCGCTCTCGAGTCACACCAAACAATTTGCCCACCTCTTCCAACGTTCGGGGATGTCCGTCTTCGAGTCCAAACCTGAGCTCTATCACCTTCTTCTCTCGCTCGCTTAGGTTATCGAGCACGTTATTTATTTGTTCCTTGAGTAGCTGCTGGGAAGCTACCTCAGTTGGTGCCGAGCTAGCTTGATCTTCAACAATAGACGTCTTTAGCGATATAGGTTCGTGATGATATAAATCCATAATTTCCTCTACCCTCTCAGGAGTTAGGTTCAGAGCGCTGGCAATCTCCTCATTGGTTGGTTCATGCCCATATTCCTGAGCTAGCCTCCGAGTTGTTCGCAATAGCTTATTAATCGTCTCAACCATATGAACTGGGATGCGAATAGTGCGAGCCTGATTGGCTATCGCTAGGTTAATCTTTTGGCAAATCCGCCGGTAAGCGTATTGCATGAACCTAGCACTAAGAGTGGGTTGGAATTTTTTCGCTGCTTCCATTAAGCCAAGACTGCCCTCTTGTATGAGGTCATCAAGCGGCAAGTCTAAAGCTTTGTTAATATGTTTCTTGGCAATATCCACTACTAACCATAAATGGGACTCTATAATTCTGAGAAATGCTTTTTCGCCCTCTGCCCTGATATTTGAAATAAATGGTTGATAGTCATTTAATACAAACTCGGAAAAAGAATCGGGGGGGATAGATTTAATCAAGTTAGGAAGTTTTTTGAGTGGAATTTTGGGATCAAATAATTTGATTGTACTTCTTGGTAAGAGCTCTCTGTTGACTGCTAATCTATACAATTTGTCCTTAATATAGGCTGGGTCATCATTAATTTCTTTAGTAATCTTGTCTACTAGGTTGGGATTACCTTTGCCAAATGCAATATTATTTAACATGTCTCCAAAAATAGAACCGAATAAGTCTTCTAAACAGCAAGCCTCGCTATTACCCTGTTTTATCTTTTCGTCATGTTTCTTCTCAGAGTGTTTAAAAATAAGACGAGCAACTTCTGTCATATATTTTACGTTGTCTTCATCATCTTCTATTATTGTGTCACCAAGTTCGTCCAGCCCTGAGTGACGTCTTAATAATACAATTAGGTCGTGAGAACTACTTATTTCCTTAATGATTCGTGAGATTATAATGTAACTCGCTTCAGGCATATTATGCATATTATCAATGATTCGTGAGATTACAGTGGGACTCACTTCAGGCATATTATCAATGATTCGTGACATTATGATGGGACTCGCTTCAGGCATATTATCAATGATTCGTGACATTACGATGGGACTCGCTTCACATATGTCATTGAGGACACTTTTCGAACCTAAAATTCTCTTTATATGCCTCCATTTGATGTACCTTCTCCATAATGCTCTTTCTTCCTCTGCCGTTGTATGCGGTATTGAATCAATTTTGTACGAGTCAATTTCTAGATCGTCGTTAGTTAAATCCTGTAAATGGCCCATCCCTTGAGGTCCCTCATTGTTTTGCTGGTCACTCTCATCATCTATGTCTATGTCCAGCAGAGGCTCCTCTTCATTCTCTTTGTGATTGCCACCAACATCTTCTTGTTCCATTGTCGTCACCTAAGCAAAGCATTATCTGTTAATGGATATTTCATAGTATATTATATAATAGTAGATGGAAGACTAAACTTATTATCAAGACCATAACAGATACGGCTTATGTCGATGGGAAGCGTGAAAAACTCAGAAATTTCTAATTTACTGCGAACGTATCAATGGCAAGGGGTGCATTTCCTTTTAAAACAGAATGCATGTCTTTTAGCAGATGAAATGGGGCTGGGGAAAACTGTTCAAGCAGCGGTAGCGTTGTCTTTGCTGATCCCCAAGAGCAAGTTTGGAAGAGCACTTATAGTCGTTCCGGCAGCATTACGGATTAATTGGGAAAAAGAAGTCGATAAATGGGCGCCAAAATTATCAGTTCGTAGGCTCCAGGGTGATGCCCAAGAACGGTTCGCGAACTATAGTCTGCCAATCAATGTATTAATTGCCTCTTACGAACAAATTAGACAGGATGCATTACCACTCAGTGACATGGTTCGTTTTGACGTTGTAGTTTTGGATGAAGCTCAAAAGATAAAGAACATTAATTCTGAAACATCATTGGCCGTACGAACTCTACAACGTGATAGATCGTGGGCGATGACTGGAACACCGATTGAGAACAGTGTGAATGACCTATTTGCTATTTTTAGATTTATTAAGTTAGGTCTTCTTAATCAGGCAATGAACAGGGTAGAAATGCATAGACTGATGAAACCTCACTTTATGCGAAGGCGTAAAAAAGATGTGCTAAGGGAGATGCCACCAATTATATTGCAGGATATTCCAATTGAGTTATCCCCGCAACAAGAAAAGGCATACATGAACATCTGGAATAATCGCTATGAACTGATCAAAAAGGGGAAGAAACGTATATCAAGTACCGATATTTTTTCTGTTATAACTAGGCTTAAACAGATTTGCAACTATGATATTGAAAGTGGTGAATCTTCAAAAGTAGAGGCCTTGAAACTTATTGTCGATAATTTATCAGGAAAAGAAGATAAGCTTATTGTCTTTTCCCAATATGTGGAGACATTGAAGAAGATATCTGAAGATCTAAAAGGTAAAATTACACACGAAATATATCATGGCGGATTATCCGAAGATGCCAGGAATAAGATAGTTACAAGATTCCAGGAAGAGGAGGGTCCTAGGGTTCTGCTCATGTCACTCAAAGCTGGCGGTATAGGATTAAACCTACAGGAAGCAAGCTCAATTGTGCTATTTGACCGTTGGTGGAATCCAGCCGTGGAAGAACAAGCAATACACAGAGCACACAGGTTTAATAGAAAAAGTGTATTACATGTATTTAGATTCACAGTGGTTGACTCAATAGAAGAGAGAATCGTCAATATTCTTGACGAGAAAAAGGCTCTCTTTGAACAATATGTAAATAAAGCGGAAACTGCGGCGATACCCAGTCTAGATCTGAATGATTTGATGAAAATAGTAGATTTACAGGTCGACTAAATAGCAGTATACTCTTCGTATTGATGTTTAAGTTGTAATATTCCTGCGCGTAGCAACAAGAATAATTAATAAGGAGGATTGGATATGGCATATGATTATGAAATTTTGGAAGTAAAAAAAGTACCTCTCAAAGATCTTGTAATAGGAAAGGGACAAGCACGTAAAACTCATGTCGCAAGAGAGCTTAATGAGTTAGCGGACAGTATACGTAAAATAGGGCAGCTACACCCCATTGTCATATGTGAGTCTGCTACGATGCCTGATAAATTTGAGATTCTAACAGGCCAAAGACGCTTCCTGGCCTGCAAAGAATTAGGTCAAAAAGATATTTGGGCAACAATACTGGACCGCCCCGTACCACTGGATGAGGCAAAGGTAATATCGTTTAGCGAGAATTTAATAAAAACGGAGTTGCCTAGAGATGATGCTATAGACATGTGCACATATTTATGGAAGCTTTATGGAGATCGGAAGATTATTGCTGAGAAAACCGGGTTACCACCTGACAAAGTAAGAGAATATGTCAAATATATATCGTTGCGCCAAGAACTTAGAGAACTTGTAGACAATGGACACGTAGATCAGCAAACGGCATTAAGGGCTCAAAAAGCCATGGAAGCGGTAGGTGAGGTAGACCCAGATGTTATAGTTCCTTTAGCAAAAAAGTTGCAGGGCTGTATTGGTACCCAACAGGCTAAAATAGTACAGGAAGTTGCAAGTGGTGCAGCTACAACTGTTGAGGAGATTGACGAGGTCATAAAATCAGTGAAGACGGGCCCGACTCTTGTGGACCTTAAGGTTAAACTGTTTCCCGAACAAAATAAAGCTCTGGCCAACTATGCTAAGAGAGAAGGAATGAAGCGAGAGGATGCTGCCCAATCCCTAATTATGGAATCTCTTGTGTCTGAGGGCTTTCTAGAGGAGCCTGAAGAATGAGCGGTATATCTCCAGAAGACAAGCGTGATTTAATACTATCTGTTGGTATCCACAAAAAAGAAAGACCTCTGTCGCCGATAGAAGTTGCCGAATTATTAGAGAAATTAATTAGTTCCGGTACAACGAAAAAGGAAATATCTAAGGAGATTCTACTAGATTCAACTATGATTTCTCGTTTCCTGCGATTATTAAATCTTGCTCCAGAAATACAACACCTCGTTTGCTGGGGAGGAGAATCTAGAATATCATTTTCGACAGCATCAGAAATCGCCCGTCTAAAAACATCAGAGGAACATAGATTTTTGGCAAAGGGTACACTCGAACATGAACTATCTAAAAGTGAAGTTATTCAGATAATTGAAGTTAGAAACAAGTTTGGTAAACCTATTGACGAATGTGTTGAAGAAATTCTGAAGATGCGCCCGCGAATAATAAAACGGTACTTATTTGTTGGCGCTGTTAAGTCATCAGACGTACAGGATAGACTAAGTGAAATGCCACAAGAGGAGAGGAACGTATTATTTAAGAAAGCAGTTACATCCAATTATCCGGATTTGCCTTATTGGGAGGGGCTACTTGGGATAAAGGGATTTAATCTAATCGGAAGTGAGGACTTGGACCAGACATTAAGTAAGTTACCAACTGATTTTGAATCGACCATTAATGATTATCTGAAATCAAGTATACTGGAGAATGAACAGTCTACAGATTGACATTTCTTGCCATGGCGCGATAAAACTCGGTAAAGATGTAACATGTGATGGTTTCATTGATGGGTATAAATATCGCGTCCAGACACATGTTCACTCGGACCATATGACTCATTTCAATAAGAGTAAGGGTTTCCAAACAATAATCATGAGCGAAGCGACTAGGTCATTGTTGGAACTAGAACACTATGACGTACGGAATAGAGAAAACGTTGTTTCACTCCCTATCGACGGAACTTATTATGATAGTGGTCTTAAGATTGAACTCAAGTCAAGTAGTCATATGTTAGGGGCAGCGCAAGTAGCGGTGACTACACCAGCAGGGGATAGGCTTGGCTATTCCGGTGATTTTAGCTGGCCATTGGAAGATGTTATAAAAGTTGAAAGTCTTGTAGTAGATAGTACTTATGGTAGTCCGGGTTCAGTCCGCCACTATTCACAGGAAGATGCAAACCTTTTTTTTAGGGAAATAGTTACAGAAAGAATAAAGAGTGGTCCAATTATTATTAAGGCAAGTCGAGGAACACTTCATCGCGCACTTGAATTGTTGGATGGATTGGTCCAATGTCCAGTTATTGCTAGTAAGAAGAAAATCAGCGAGGCGAAAGTATTCGAAAAGTACGGATATTGCATTTGCCCGCTGAAGGAACTTGAGTTGCCGGCCGTCCGGAAGTTAAGGAAAGAAGGCCCTTATATTGAGCTATACTACATGGGTGAACAAGTACTATATAATCGAGGAGATATCACTATTATAAATTTGACTGCTAGTTGGGTTCATGGTACGAATCCCTTCTTAGAGCTTTCTGATTCATCATACCAGATTGCGATATCGGATCATGCAGATTTCAATGAGACATTAGAATATATACGAGAAACTGGTGCAAAGTACGTATTAACAGATAGTATGCATGGTAGTCATGCACCTGAACTAGCTATCGCTATAACTAGTAAATTGGGAATCAAAGCAAAGCCAGCTAAACCGGTGTATAGTAGGGCTTGGGGTGTGTAAATAAAGAGCTACCCCTACCATCAGGAGACTACATTGGTTCGAAGGTTAGTTTCATTATCAATTCTTTTTACTGTAGGGTTGCCATGTCCGAAGCGCAAGTACGCGTGAATGAAGAACAATCTATCTTCGTTGTACAAGAACATCATGCGCGCACCCTTCACTATGATTTCCGGCTTGAGAGGGCTGGCATACTTAGGAGCTGGGCTGTACCAAAGGGTGTTCCTCTGAAGAAAGGCGCCAAGCACCTTGCTATAGAAGTAGAAGACCACCCACTGGAGTATGCCAATTATGAGGGTATCATTGAAGAGGGACAATATGGGGCAGGAACTGTAAGAATCTGGGATAAAGGAACGTATGAAGTTGAGGAATGGACGCCTAACAAGCTGGTATTCCACCTGAACGGTAACCGTCTCAAAGGACGATATTGCCTTCTCAGGTTTAAGCGAGGCGGAGAGCGGGGTTGGTTGTTATGTCAGTTATAGCCCAAAATGGGCATAAGTGGATATATAGCGAGACAATATGAAGTGAATAGAGAGCACCTTCGACAGAAGGCAAGTTCACTGAATACCAGTGGAAATTTCTAAAGATTGTAACCCGCTGTCAATCTGTTCAAGAACGAAGTCGAACACCGATAAATTGGTATTCTCTTCCATAGCATGTGAAATTAGGCTCAAACCATCGTCGATGTGTATTTTAATATACCTTGGGATATCGTAGTCACTTTTGTATATGCCATAGTGTTGGCATACTATAGCAACATATATTTCAGAATAATCTCCAAAGAGAACCTTAGCACTATACTCCTTACCTTTAGAATCTTGGATATCACGAAGGTCAAGCTTCCTCCCTTGTGCAACCGAATACGCAAAAGCTATTCGAGCAATGAAATTCTCCGCACCGAGACCTAACTTGGTCGTCAGTTCCCTAACGACTTTCCTATTCTTTTCTGAAGTTTTGATCGATCTAATCATTGCTAGTAACGCCTACAAATTCATTACTTTCAGTAAACAACCTACCGGGGTCGACTTCTCTGAATTGTGAGGCTTCTTCACTTAAGTTGTCGATGACAAAAGTAGAATTAATGTGTTGTGCTAGTAGCTCATACTCTTCCTTAACCAACTCCTTATTAAGTAGCGGTAACAGAATTACCTGCTTTGATATTTGAGGATAGAAACCTGTAATCACACTCCTCGCGTGTTTATCGTCAAATTTCTGCAGGGGACTATCTACTAAGACTGGGAAGTCAATTCCCGACTCTTCAACTAAGGCCTTCAATATTGCAGTCGCATATAATTGTTGCTCCCCTCTTGATAGGTCATCCCTTGCTATTTCTTGGCCTCTACCATCAATGAGATGGATGTCCATCATATTGGTGTCGATTTCAACGACCACCTTGTGAATGAAGCTTTTTTTATGCATCAAAGTATTTATGCTTGAGAGCACCTTCCTTTCCAGAGAGTCCTTCTTCTCCATTTTGATCATTTTTGTGAAAGTGTCGAGTTCGTTTATTAGACGGTTCGCCAACCGGTCTTTATCCTGGAATTCCTCATTCACTCTGATCTTCTTGGCTAATTCCTCGTACAGTTTCTCTTTTGAGTCTCTATCATTTTCTAGGGAACCCAGGCTTTGACTTAATGCCTGGATTTCCTCGTCAGTATTCTGAATGCGTACGTCCAACTTGGCCTTTTCTGTTCTATACTTCTTAATCAATGCGTCTGTCTCTATCATGTCTATGTTTGCTAACTTCCTAGACACGGTTGAGTAGTCCTGTCGATTGATTCTTATTAACCTGCTTACTGATCGCAATCTATCTCTATAAGTAGTTCTGAGATTAGAGAGCATAGCATCAAAGTTGTTTCTTTGCTCATTTGTGAAATCATGAAGAACTTTGACAGTTATCTCAGTAGAATCTTGTTCTTCTTCAATAAGGTGTTTTCTGAGAAGACTACGCAACTTTGCGAGATAATAATCCTCAACCTCAATATCGACACCTAAAGGTCGATCACTCGTGTCATTCTTCAGGCTTCGAATTACCGTCTCAATCTCATCTTCCAACAGGCTTCTGTCAGCGGACGACCGGCGTTGTTTTTTCTCAGCATCTGACTGCTTTTGTATGTCAGCCAAAATGGCGCCGGCTATCGCGAAAGGTGCCAATTCCAACAGATCTTTGAACTCACTCATCAAAGATTTGCCTTCTTCAGACAATCTTGTCCTTTCGTCTTGTAATTGCCTAATTTCAGACAATGTAATGTGGTTCCCCTCCCGCAGAAGCTTCTCCTGCAATTCTTCTGATTTGGCTTTCAATGCAGCCTTCTCACTTAAAAGCTTGTCTCTACGCAACTCTTTGTACTTAATAGATTTCTTAAGCCGAACAATTTCTTCACCTAAATCTCTGAACTGCACTTTTTCTACATTATTTGCAGAGTCTTTTCTGAACCTAATTCTAAGGTCATTGAGATTGCGCTTTAAGTCTTCATACTTCTTAATTCCCAAAACTTCCGAATAAGCTTGGCTTAGAAGCTTCTTGTCTTCAATGGATTGTATTTCTGCTATTGTGACTATTCTCTCCGCATCAAAAAAGAAGAATTTTGCAATCTCTTTTGGCAGTATGAAGTCTTGAATGAACAGCTGTTGCCCAACCTCATCAACTAGTTCGTTATCAGTGCCATCTATTTTTATTTCAAGAATGTCGTTTTCTTTATTGATGTTGCACCTTCTCGTAATCTGCATTGACTTACATTGAACGCCCGGTAGCGCTATATCTTTCAAGTCTATGCTAACAGAGAATCCCGTTTCTCCTCTAGACAATGCCTGCTTGTTCATGCAGGATGCTAAATATCCTTTATACCCTCGACTCGCCAATATTTTGTCTTTATAAAGTTTGTCTACCTCTTGCATTTGTTTACCGTAGAGGCACCAGACTAGCGATGTCAAAAACGTGGTCTTTCCATGTCCATTATCTCCACTGATAATGGAGACATTCTTACCGGGAACGGTCGGAAACATAATATGATTGGTCCCGTAATAGATTCTAAAATTCTTAATCTCTACCTTTTCTATATACATCGGTGAACTTCTGAGACAGATATTCGTCTAATATATTTTCTATGTCCTTTTGTAACCCTCTCTTACTAATTAAGAGAATTCTATTCTTTTGTGCCATGAGCAGATTGCTGATTAGTCCATAGTCTGACTCATAAGATTTGCACGCCTCCTTAAGTAAAAGCTTTTCCATACGAACATTTTCACCGATATTCTCGAATTCTATATCCTGCCCGTACGCTTCTTTAAGAATCTGAGATACATCATATTCGTAAATATGGTCTCTATGCCAAAAAAGCTGGATGGCAACTAACTCTTGCCTTGTAATCAGACTCAACTCAGGCTTTGCTTCTCGTATTGTCACTTCGGCTTCTAGTAATCTTTCCAGAATATACTTCCTCCATCTCGGCCAATAGGGGCCAAGACCCTCCCGAAAGTTTCTCCTAACGGGCATTCGATATTTCTCAGGTTCGTAGTTAGGGCCCTCTCTGTTTATCGTCTTTGCAAGAAAATCCCGGAGTTCTTTGAGAGGTTCCATCCACTTCTCTCCGCGGCGTATCAAACCCTGCATACACTTGTCCTCCCGAACGACGGTACATACCCAACAACCAAATCTGCTGTTACCACTAGGAGGCGTGTTTTTATTGTAGATAAAGGGGAGATCACTCGATTCATAATCACCAGATTGTGTGTAAATCTCCAACATATCTTCAATCCTGGAATCCCAGGGGGATTTGTGCTCTATCAAATAGTCCCAGACCTGGCTAGTTGATAAGTTCTTGATTGGCGCATATACATAAGCGTTTGGGAGAGTGTGTTTACTCAGTCTCCTTCCCTTAACCTCATATCTCTTCATAGACCTCGCTCTTGTGCTGCTTTCAGCTTTCCTCGTACCTAGTAGGATTATCACCTCCCCGTATGACGAAATCCTTTCCTGAATGTATCTCGTTGTCGGTTTGATCTTTAGCCTATCGGTGCACCACCTGAAGATACTATTTGGGGCTGGATAGCCTTTCCCAATTAAATTAACCCAAAATGTATCCTGTAGGCTTGGGGTGGTATGATTGACCGTGATTGGCATTGATTGTTCAACAGCAGCAGCCTTGATTAATTCGAGTTGATCCTTAACAAATCGAAGGATTTTAGGGTTCTCGACAAGAGTGTTGTTACAAATTACAAATATATATCTGTTCCTTAGATTGGGGGGAAGCTTTTTCAAAGAATTCCAAACTAGTTGCAAAACCATTGTAGAGTCTTTCCCGCCGCTAAAAGCAATAATCCAAGGGCGGGGACTCTTATCATTAACATATTGGTCAAGGATTTCATTCTCTATGTTGACTATGTAATCTTCCATGAAATTTCCCAGATATGCATTGGGGGAAATTGCTACTACACTATTCTATATCACAGTTGTCAATTACACAACGCAAACTACCCACTATTACGTACGGAGGTGAATGGAGATTCAAACAATAATCTAGTTTGGTATACTGAAAGCGAATGAAAAGGCTATGTCTACCGTCCAGTACCGCTCCCGTTACTGGACTTGAACTTAATCAGACGAACACAGACTCTGCTCTGAAAGTCCTATGTACTGAACGGCTTGGGCTACCATGGAAATTTGAAGGGCACAGAGTTAAGCTCTGTGCTTTTTTGTTTTTCGCATTAACCTTGCAGCCAAGTCAAATATTGAACATTCCGTCAGTTTGCTGAGCCCCTCTCGCCTTGAATTGCTTCCTAAAATTTCATACAATTGACCACCATAATGCAACCGGCAGTATTACGCATTGGAGGAACGGTGAAGAAATCTCAAACAGTGACTGGCAAACGATTCTATTATGAGGGAGACCTCGCTCATGGGTTGATTGTTTCAACCTCTGATGATCAAGGTCATGCAAAAGAGTATGTCAAGATTCATATTAGGACAGACACGGTGGGTATCATCAAGAATGAGATTAGAATGTCTCGTGGAATTACTATGGGGGCATGTAGAGATAATCCCACACCTGGTTCATTAGGTTACAAATTATTGCACCAGCACAATAAATCCCCACAGAACTTAAGTTATGTTATTCCACTTCTAGTTGAGGAGGGTTTTTGTACCACCTCTAAACACGGACGATCCTACATTGTCTGGTATACAGGAAGATAGTGGCCAAAATTTAGGAAGGTAGTTGAGGTGGAATAATCTATGTCCAGAATAGCCATCCTTAGCGATGCACACCTTTTGATCCAGGCTGAGCGGTTCAAAGAAGAAGACCGCAGGTCTCCCCGAGGCGAGATTGCGCTCAGGAATTTCAATAATGTTGTCAGCCAGGTCATCGAACAAGAGCCCGAGGCGGTTATCCTCGCCGGGGATATGTTTGATGAGCGGGAAAAAGGTGGAGAGTGGATAGCAGATTCCGAAGCAGCCAAGTACTGGCCTGATATTCGAAGTGAACTGGGACGGCTGATGGAGTGTGCTAAATATGGAATTTATGTCCTGAGGGGAAACCATGATTCTGCCCCGGTGCTGAAAGAGCTGCAGGATTCTCTGGGAGAGGGATTTCACTTTATAAGAGATAAAGAGGAGAAAATCGGCGACCGGCGGGTATATTTTATGGAAACCCGCTATCGGCAGGGCAGCTATGGAATCCCTGAAGAGGAGCTTCCCAGAGGAGGGAAGATACTCATCATGCACGAAACCCTGCCTTGGGGTATGCCTGGACTAGAGCAAGAAGTGTTCCAGGAACTGGGCAGGAGGTTTTCCCTTCTGTTTAATGGGCACATGCATCATTATGCCCATGGTCCACTCGATATACCCAATCTTTATTCCCTACCAGCTTTAATCCCATCACGGGAGTTGAAGAATAATTTCACCATTGAATATCGCTGGCCTGGCGATTTAGAGAAGCCCAAGGTGAAGGATTCTCCATTTGGATACCTGCTCTTGGAAGATGATGAGGTTGCCTTCAAAAGATATGATCCAATACAGAGCATAGTTAACATTCAGATTGAAGGTAACACGCCTGGCGAAGTTGTTACCGGAATTAACGAGGTGTATTCCAGACTGATGGAGAGAGAGGATAGAGATAATCTCTGGGTATGGATTTCCGCCAGGGGGGTTACTTTTGAAGACACCCTAAAAAAAGAAATCAATAAGTATTCTGGAATAAGCACCATGGACATAGCTATCAAAACGAGGAAGGAGTCAAGGAAACCTGTTGAGCTAAAGGGACTGGATAAGATGATAACCCTGTCCGAGCTAGAAGCAAAAGTGTTAACCTCACTGCCTTGGCCGGAAAGAGACCTAGCTCAAAATCTGTTCCAGGAAATCTTTACCAGTGATAATTTATCCCGTAGGGCTGATAGTACCCTGGGAAGGAATTTATTTCAACAACTTCTCGAACTAGCCGCTCCTCATTATGGCGTTCCGCAAGGGCACTTGAATGACTTTCTTCGCACAATCGACCCACTCTGGAAGAGAAAATAAATGAAGTTAGCCAAGGTCACTTTTGAAAATGTGATGGAGCTGGAAGGCTGTATCGTATTTCCCCAAGAGAAACCAGTGGTTATTTATGGTGAAAACAAAGCGGGGAAGTCCAACATAATCCACGCGCTGAGATATGCTTTCCTCAATAAGGTAACAAGAGGCTCAGGGAGAGCATCAGGATATGATGAATTGAAGCTGGTAGCAGCAAAGGAGATCGCTCCTCCCAGGGGCATGGGAAGAATATCGGTGGAGTTTGAGCATAATGGCAAGCAATTTGAAATCCACAGGGAAATCGACCAGTATAGAGATAACAATAGAATTCTGAGCAAAGAGGCTGAGGGATTTCGGGAACTTGATTTTAGTAAGACTGTGGATAAGGAATTGAAGGCTGGATTACTCAATGCCCTTTTCGCTCCAGACAGCGCTATGGGTTTTAATCATCTTAACGAGAAAAACATCGACGCCGTCATTCGGGAGCTATTTAAAGAAATTGGCAATGCCAAGGTGCTGACCAGAGATTTCAAGCAGCGCATAACAAGGCTGAGGGAGGAGGCTTCAGCAAGAGTTACCAACATAGAGAGGGATTATAACTCCTTTGTAACTCACCTAGAGAGTGAACTGAGAGATGTATCTATTGATTCGGGCAATTTTGAAGAATATGAGGTTGGCAAGACATCCGGCAAAATAAATTATGTTGCCGATGAGTTAAAAAAGTATGTCGCTAGCATTGAAGAAGGCGAACTGAAGGAATGGCTGAAGGAAATGGGAAAACGAGCGAAGGATGCCGAGGATGTCGAGGAATTGCTTGATAGTAGCTATCAACTGACAGCCGACAGCTTTCGGAAGATGGCTGAAATTTTACAGGATAAGGAGCGCCTGAGTCTACTTGTTGACGGATTAAAGGAGACCAAGCTCGGCAGTCCTATGCCGCAGGAACCGCGCAAGTTTTATGATGCCGAATTGAATAAAGTGGCGGAAGGTATCTATAGCAGACTTAAAGACGCCCAGACGCGCTATTCCAATGCTCTATCTCTAGCCCAGGAAGAGAACATTGACCTTAAGATTGACAACCCGGCGAGAATCAAAGGTGACAAGGAGAAGGTGCTAAGGCTATTGACCAAGGAAGTTGTCACTCCCGATGTCCCCAGGGTTAAAGTTGACCTAGTTAAAATTCATTCTGAACAGGGCGAAGAATCGGTGCACGGGCTTATTCCCTTAGAACTGATGGATAAGGATCCCGCTTTTACCAAGCTAAGCCCCGAACCTATTCCCGAGGCATCGGGAAAGCAGAAAAAGAAATATGCCGAATTTCTGGAGAGGAAAATAGAAAATTTAAACATTATTTGTGAGGATAAAGACAAAGCGGAAGACTTCTTTAAGAATAAGTTTACCCCTCTGCTCAGTGACCTCAGCGGACATAGCGCCACTCTGACCAGAAATGGACAAAGGGAAAGAGAGAGGATATCAAAGTTAGTTAATGATATAGGTGATAAGCTCCGTTTGTTTACTCATGAGGATATAGGGATGCCCAGGTTGGAATGCGAAGGAGATATACAGTCATTCCTGGTAACGGTAAAACAGGTTGTGTCTGGTAAGAAGGTGGATTACAGGGAGGAGATTAATAAGAAGATAAACGCGGTGGGTATACAAGCGGGAGAGTTTAATACTCACGAGATAGATGTTCTCTTGGGCAAGCTTGTTGAGATGGAGAAAGGCTTACCTCGCTATAGAAGCGTCTGGGAGGAACTGATGAAGGAGAAAAGAATTGAGTGGCAAAACAACGACGCTGAATATGCTGATTTGACATATGTCCCTGCGATGGTAGACGGGATTGATAGGGCTCTTGATGCTATCCTGGACAACGCCTTCGATGAGCACGAGGTAATACAAGGGATAAAAGAAATTATTGTTGAGATAAATAATAAACTTAGGGACGAAGACTTGGTAACTTCCTGTATTGAAATGGGTGAAGATAGCTTGCAACTTAGCAAGATTGCCTATAAGGACAGGGAGATAACCCACCCCTGTGGGGCAGAAAGATCCTTTTTCAGTCTTGCCATACTGACTGCCTTGGCAACGTACTTCAGGCTACCTGTAATAATAGATGAAGCAGCCAATAACCTCGACAAGAAGCACCTGCGCCACTTTGTCTCTCTGGTAAGGGAGTTTGTCGCCAGTTACGGTGTTCAGTACATACTCTCGATAAAGGAAACTGACGACTTTCCTCTTGACGGCTGGGTCCGGCAATTTGCCGGAGATCTGCAAATATATAGGGTGGAATATGACGGGGCCAAAAAATACATTAAACCTGTCGATTTATACGGGTGAGTTGTGGGACGAATTGTTCAGAAGCAATACCATCGCAGAGGCTGAACTCGGAGCAGCACTAAGGAGGAGACTCAATGGAGAAAGAAGTTGAGGCAAGGCGCACGATCAAGGTTACCATTACATTGGATGTGCCGGTAGGCCAAGAAGGGTTTGCCACCGGGCTTATGGATCGTCTCTTTAGCGAATATGTCAGAGATAGCGAGGCTTTCCGTGACTACGGGGTTGAGTTCACAGGATGGGACGTCCAGCACGGCGAAAAATACGAGAGGACAAGAGGGGACGCTTGAGGTTCTTCGGATCCTGTTGTCTCACTTCACCTATGCGGCGAGGCTAAAAGCTAACTTAAAAGTTCTTTGTTCCGTCCACTGGGCCCACCGCTTGCAGAAGTTTGCCGGAAGTTTGTAATCGTTTACGGATTGCTTCCAATCAGAAACCTCTTGCCGTTCTTCCGAGTCTGCACTTTCCGTCAGTTTGTTAACCCTGCCATTCATGAAAGGGCTAAATCCTCTTCTGAAAAGCAGACAAATCATGGCTGCTCACTTTAAGCGTGAGCTAGTGCCCAGCCTTAATTCGTTCTAAGCTCGGAGCAAAGCCAAAAGTGAAGGGGTGACCTTCTATAGATGCTGCCTCCTCCTCCAAAGTTGTAATTACATTCCGCACGCACAAAGATTCTCCCTATCACATTCGACATTGCATATTCCGTCATGATGTGCAATTAAGCGATTCGGAAGAATTCTATTTAAGGCTCAGGTACTTACTGCTTTCTTACCTATAACCTCATGTTTTTCACGCCACTTGCGGACAACCTCAGTTACTTCGTCAACGTGGTCACAAATCCTTAATAGGTCAAGGTCCTCCTCGGAAATGAACCCTCTGGACAATGCCGAATCGCGAAGCCAGTGCAAGAATCCTTTCCAATACATGCTATCAAACAGCACCACCGGAAAAGGCTTTACCTTGTGGGTTTGCATAAGTGTTAATAACTCGGTCACCTCATCGAGCGTCCCTAAGCCCCCGGGCATTATGATAAAGGCAGAGGCATACTTGACCAGCATTGTTTTGCGAACGAAGAAATGATTAAATGTTATTGACTTCGTGGCATAGGCGTTGGGGCCCTGCTCTTCAGGTAGCTGGATATTAAGGCCGACCGAGGTGACGCCAGCTTCCATGGCACCCTTATTAGCTGCCTCCATCACCCCAGGGCCACCCCCGGTTATAATGGAAAAGCCCATCTCTCCCAGCCGACGAGCTATTTCCTCGGTCTGTTTATAAAGCTCATCACCCTCCCGAATTCGAGCCGAACCGTATATGCTCACTGCTGGCATGACGTTGGCAAGCCTGTCAAACCCCTCAACCAGTTCACCAATTATGCGGAACAGCCGCCAGGATTCTTCCTTTGCCAGTTCATTTATCTCGTACTCATAGGCCATCGTTTACCTCCCAGGTTATAATATAAAACACTCAGTCATGCAGGAGCATCCAGTATTGGTTCTTTACCTGCGCCGTGGTAAGCAGAATGCTCAATATTTGTACAGCAAACATCGCTAATCCAGAAGAACTTGCTCCCGATATGCGGGTACTGACACCTTCCAACGCATTTTATCCGCTACGTAATTGGAAAAGCGATTAGCTACCTCAAGCTCGCCATGGGTAACAAATAGCTGTTTGGGTGCTTTTTCAAGGGCAGAGAGCCACCTCATAAGCTCATCCCTATCAGCGTGTGCTGATAAACCGGTTAACTGGGCTATTCTTGCTTGAACGGGGTGAACCTGCCCTAGTATTCGTACCTCCCTGGCACCATCAACAATCTGCCTCCCCAGGGTACCCCTTGCCTGGTACCCAACAAATAGGATGGTGCTCTCCGGGCGGGAGATATTTGCCACAAGATGGTGCTTTATTCGACCTCCGGTGCACATCCCTGATCCGGCTATTATTATGGCCGTTCCCAGAATACGATTAATTGCTTTTGAGTCGTCTACCGTATTGACCATCTTAAGACTAGGAAAATCAAAGGGTGACTTTTTACGCTCTATCAGGCTGGTCATTTCCCGGTCATATAGTTCCGGGTGGGCCTCAAATACCTCGGTGATGTTTATTGCCATTGGGCTATTGAGAAATACAAGCAAGTGAGGTATTCGGTCACTAATCAGCAGTTGATTAAGATGGTATAGTACTTCCTGGGCTCGCTCGAGGGCAAAGCTAGGGATAGCTACATTTCCACCAGCACTACATGTTGAGTTTATGATTTCAGCTAGACTACCAGCTACATCTTCTTGGTCCCCGTGTAGTCTGTCCCCATAGGTGGATTCCACTATCACATAGTCTGCCTCGCTGAACAAGGACGGGTTTCGCAATATCGGTATGTTCCATCTACCGACATCCCCGGAGAAGAGAATGGTCCTTTCCTCTCCAGCTTGCCTCGCTGTAATCTTTATCATCGATGAACCTAATACATGCCCGGCATCGTGGAAACTAGCTTCAAGTCCATCACTAATTCTAACCGGTTCTTCATATTTTACCGGACGTGAAAAAAGCGGAAACGAAGCCTCAGCATCTTCAGCAGTATAGAGTGGAATTTCAGGGTAAGGTCCTCTCCTCCCCTCACGCTGGTGCCTTTTCATCTTGAATTCGGCATCTTCCTGCTGCAATCTCCCGGCGTCCAGCAGCATTATTTTAGCGATCTCGGAGGTGGCACGTGTACAGTAAATACTGCCCTGGAAGCCTTCACGAACCAGTTTCGGCAACAACCCACAGTGGTCGAGGTGAGCATGAGTCAGTAGTATGGCATCTATACTACGAGGTGGTATTGCAAACGGCTCCCAGTTTCTAGATCTAAATTCCCTTTCCTGAAACAGCCCACAATCTACCAGGATTCTCGTACTGCCTGTATCCAATAAATAACGGGAGCCCGTTACACTCTGGGCCGCGCCCAGGAAAGTTAGCTTGAGTTGCATTACTACTTTTCGCCCTTCGAATATAAAACGGTGCGGACATCACCCCAGTCAACACGAGTTGTTTTCTGAGTTACTCCGCCGTTCAGTTATTGCACACTTTACGTAGCCAGGCCATTGACTGTCAAGCCTGCCTGAGCCGAATTTTGTCAGGCTGATCGGATCAAACATCTCATCGTATTGTCTACTCCGGAATAGCCCGGCGCTGCGATTGCTTTCTCTTTATAGCCGGTGGTAGGGGTTGAGTTATTTTGGCAGTCCAAATTCAGGGCAGGCTCAGGATTTTAACTATCTTCCTGCCAGAAACATTTCCCTCTCTAGTGTTGTAATTACATTCCACACGGACAGGGATTCACTCCAGCACAATGTTGCTTGCTGCACGCTGACTACTTGATAAAGAGGAAAGGTAATTTATTAGTAAACTTCAAAGGTTCACGACCAGTGTTTCCCAACACAGTTTCTTGCCATCCTCGTTTATGGTTACAATAGAGATATGCGAGAAAGGGTTGCCATTATGGGCTGTGGGGTTGGGGGAAGCTATCTTTATTCCTTGCTAACGCGGAAGAAACCCGTGGTTGAGGTGAGTATCTTTGACATACCACACCACACCCGCTGCGGGATAAAAGGATGTGCTTGGGCAGTGAACAGCTCGCAATTTATGGATCTCTGCCAGGAGGCCCATATCAATCCCCATAAATATATTTTGGGCGTATATGACCATGTGCTTCTGGATCAGAGTAATCTCAGAGTGGCCTATAGATATGCCTCTGCGGATAAAGTAAAGCTTAAAGCTAAAGTAGCCATGATAGATAAACCACTTTTCATTGAGGACATGCTCGACGAGGCACATCCTCTCAACCCATCAGAGGCAAACTTGACCACTTTTGATCGGATCATAGACGCCACAGGCTTCAAGCGGATGCTTGGCTTGTTAGGAAAGGGGCTTTGGGTTAATATTGTGATGCGGCATCAATGTCGAAGACCAGAAGGTAAGTGCGGGGACATTATGAACCAACCTAGTAAGAGCGGTTGGGCTACGTTATACCAGGCAGCGATTGTGTTCAGTTCTCAGTTCATTAGACTCAGTATAGCTCCTGAGGCTTTGGGGATGCGTTCAGACAAGTGGAGGGTTCCGAGCAATTCGTGGAGAAGGCGATATGAGCACAGCATACAACGTGTACTGTGACGAAAGCTGTCACCTAGAAAGGGACCGCCAGGCAGTAATGGTGTTGGGGGCTGTCTGGTGTCCACTGGAAAAGACCCGCGAGATATCAGTGCATATTCGCGAGATTAAGGCACAGCACGGCCTTCCTCCAAAATTCGAATTCAAGTGGGGTAAAGTCTCACCCGCCAAACAAGATTTCTACCTGGAGTTACTGGATTACTTCTTTGATAATGCGGACCTGCACTTCCGTGCGCTTGTTGTACAGGATAAATCCAAGCTGCAACATGAACTTTATGAGCAGACACATGACACCTGGTATTACAAGATGTATTTCGACATGCTCAAGGTCATACTTGAGCCTCAAAGCTGCTACCGAATCTATCTTGACATCAAGGATACGAGGAGTGCTGCAAAGATAAACAAGCTTCACGATGTACTTTGTAATAATATATATGATTTCCAGCGACAAATTATTGAGCGGGTACAAACTGTACGTTCCCACGAAGTAGAACTCTTGCAACTTACTGATCTGCTTATTGGCGCTGTGTCATATGCTAACCGCGGGCTTCACACGAATGCAGCCAAGCTCGCCGTGGTCGAACAGATGAGAGAACATTCAGGTTATAGCCTTACAAAAACCACTTTGCTGAGAGAGAACAAAGTTAATCTTTTCATGTGGCAAGCGACAGAGAGGCAGGCATGAGCGATGCCCCCGAATGGCTGCCAGCGGCGTTGAGATACAGTGACTTCGATGGCGATTATGACAGGTTTCTAGCAGCCATATATGAGGTATTTGAGCGTGATTTCAAGCAATCAAGGCCGCATTATCACAACCGCCCAATAACCTATGATTCTCGCATAGAAGATGGGAAAGAAGCGGCTTTCTGGCATATTACTTCAAGCTTCGATCCCAGTACGGGAAACAGAGAACTCGATCTAAGAAGAGCCGAATGTATACCATGGCCCAAACCGATGATAGAAAATTGTGCCGACAAAGCTGTTTCGGTATGGAGAAACAAAAAGATAAGGAAAAAGGGTGCCAGGCAAACAAGAATACTAATATGGCTGGAAGGGCTGGATTACCTGGTAGTATTAGCTGAAATGAGGCGTTTAATAGTGTTGGTTACAGCATATTGCACAGACTCGAACCACCGACAACGAAAATTGAGAAAGGAAAGAGATGAGTACTACACAATGCAAAAACCGCCCTAACGGACGGCTTCAGTACTCCTTCTACACATGGTAGATGAGCTATTATTAGCTTAGTATATTGTGGCGATTTTGTCAATAGCTAAGTGTCGCAGGTTCCACTAAATAGCTTCGCATTCAAGTATACTACAGTGCACGATCGTTAGGTTATGCAGTCCGCCGAAAGGTTTAGGCAGGAGCGGTGTCCTCAGGCTTCGAGCGGATGCTCCTGTTGAAAATACTGGCGGGACGGGAGAGATACATAGCCGTTAAGAGAAGAAACGCAACTTATTGTATGCTCACGAGCTCAATTTCAAAGGTCAGATCTTTCCCGGCAAGATGGTGGTTAAAATCTACTGTTATCGTCGTGTCAGTGACATTGGTTACAGTGCCTACGCCTGTTCCGCCACCTGGTCGAGGCCCCTGCAGCTGCTGACCAACATACGGGTCCAGGTCCGGCGGAAGCTCCTCTCGATTTATTACCTGTACCATGTCATCACTGTATTGGCCGTAGGCATCATCCGCTGGAATGGTAACGGTTTTCGATTCCCCGACTTTCATCCCCAGGACAGCTTGTTCAAACCCGGGAATCATTTGACCTTCACCCAGAGTAAACTCCAGAGGTTCACGTCCCACCGATGTATCAAATACAGTGCCGTTTTCCAGTGTTCCGGTATAATGCACCTCAACAATGTCGCCATTCTTCGCTTGTGCCGCATTCTGGTCTGCGTTACATCCTGATATCAGTACTGCTCCCAGTAGAAAAACTCCCAGTAAAATAATATGGCTGCGTTTCACCGCACTTACCTCCAATTTCTATAGAGCTGTTTAATTTTGATTTTGCGTTCGTTTTTAAGCATATTAAAGATGTTTCACCCCCAAATTTCTGTAGTTGCCTGATTCATCAGGCGCATTTGCCCAATAAATTGGGCAACTACATTTCTAAACATACTCCTATATTTAGCTCTGGCGCAATAAGCCAATGAGCCATATGCACATCCTGGCTATTCTGCGTCAAGTACTGCATTCATTTTACACCTCTCATTCGCTGGCTAACAATAGTGCTGTGCTATCAGCTTTCAGCTATCAGCTATCGGTTATCAGCCTTCAGTCATTGGCTAGCCGCAATGACAAACTCCTCTACTCGCTAGTCGCAGGAAGAAGCCTTGACAAGAGTTTCACTAATATGTATAGTTTCAACAAACGGTGAAAATGACTTAATAGGTGAAACACCATGAGGGAGTCAGAAGTCGTAGATAGAATTCGAGAGAGGCTTGAGAGGCTTTTGAGTGATGTCCCGTTACTTGATGCAGGACAGCCTATCGAGCAGATGTCTTTGGAAGGTGCCCGCCCTGATTTGCTATTTGAGGTTATGGCAGGAAATCGGCCCTGGAAAATCATCGTAGAGGCAAAGTCCGTAGGGGAACCACGGCAGGTACGGTATGCTATACAACAACTGAGGGAATACCTGGCTCGGACTGAGGACGCTTATGGGGTAGTAGCAGCACCTTACATCAGCAATGATACAGCTCGCCTTTGTAAGGAAAACGGCGTGGGGTATATAGACCTGGCAGGAAATTGCTTCCTGAACTTCGACCAGGTATACATTGAACAAAAAAACTACCCCAATCCAACTGTCGAAAGGCGACGACTCCGCTCTCTCTTCACCCCCAAGTCGAGCCGTGTTCTCAGGGTGATGCTTGCCAATCCCAGGCGGTCCTGGCAGGTACAGAAGTTAGCACAGGAAGCCAATGTGAGCCTTGGTCTGGCTTTCAATATCAAAGAACGCCTTTTAGATCTGGAGTATGCCCGTGAGGAAAATAAGAATATCCTTCTCAACCGCCCAGAGGAGCTTCTAGACAAGTGGGCAGACAATTATTCCTTCCGAAGAAATAGGATGTATGACTACTTTGGCTTTGAGGAGCCCAAGGAGATAGAGCAAAGGCTTGCAGGATATTGTCAGGAGAGAGAAGTTCCTTATGCTCTGACTCTTTTTTCCGGTGCTGCCCTGGTAGCACCTTTTGCCCGCTACACTAGGGGATTTGCATATGTGAGCGAAGGGATTCCAGAGCTAGCAGCCTCGCTGGAGTTGAAGGAGGTCTCCTCAGGACCAAACTTTACCATATTAGAGCCCTATGATGAAGGTGTCCTTTATGGAAGCAGAAAGATTGAAGGGCTAGAAGTCGCCTGCGATGTGCAACTCTATCTTGACCTTGTGGGATATAAAGGGCGTGGTGAGGAATCAGCCAAATTTCTCCTTGAGCAGAGGATAAAGCCCCAATGGTAAGACAAAGCGATTATCGAGAAGCGGAAGTTCAGGCTTGCTTTTCTGTATTGCTGGAGATAATGACGGCCTTGGGTGAACTTCGAGAAAATGTTGTTATTGTGGGAGGAAACGTGCCTTCACTTCTTATTCCATCTGCTAAGGAGAAACACCCAGGTACGCTAGATGTAGACCTTGCCTTAGATTTCAAGCATATTTCGGATAACACTTACAAGACCATTGTTAAAACCTTGAGTGCCAGAGGCTATTACCAGAAGGAACAGGAGCAGCCCTTTACCTTTTATAGAGATGTAGAGGATAAATTTGGAAACAGAATTACTGTGGAGATTGACCTGCTAGCTGGAGAATATGGTGGCGCAGGGAAGGGACATCGCCACCAAAAAATACAGGACGCTCAAGCTAGAAAAGCCAGAGGGTGCGACCTTGTTTTCGATAGCGCAGTAAGGGTCAATCTAGCCGGCACCTTACCAGGTGGTGCTAGAAACCAGGTAACAGTTAAAGTACCTTCCATCGGACCTTTTCTGGTAATGAAAGGCATGGCACTCTGGGAACGGATGAAAGAGAAAGACGCCTATGATATCTATTATTGTTGCCGGAATTATCCCGGGGGGCTCGCAGCCCTGGTGGAAGTAATAAAACCACTGGCGAAGAACAGGCTGGCAAGAGAAGGTCTGGGAAAGATTAAAACAAAATTTGCCATAGTTGATGGGATAGGACCAACCTGGGTGGTAGATTTTCTGGAAATTGCAGATCGAGAGGAAAGAGCTAGAGTTCAGAGAGAAGCCTTCGAGCTAGTAAATGCCCTAACGGAGAAACTGGGTATTGAGCCCTTTTCAGAGTAACTTCCAGGTTACACCCACCTTTTCGCATGAGGTGATAGGTATCCGCTCAGGATAATAATCCGTCAGGATGTTAACTCTGTCATTTATGAAAGGGCTGAATCCTCTTCTGAAAAGCAGACAAATCATGGCTGCCCACTTTAAGCGTGAGCTAGCGTCCGGTCTTAACTCGTTCCAAGCCCGGAGCAAAGCCAAAAATGAAATACCAGGCAAAAACCGAAAACGGTTTACTTTTGTTCGTTTGCGGGAGTAGTATAAGTTGACATTGAAAAATCAAGAGGTAGAGAAATGGCAGAATCAAGGGAAATAGCAAGAGAGCATGATTCTCTCACAGGTCGCGAAAATGCCAGCCTTTATTACCAATACTGGAAAGTGGAAAAGCCCAGAGCAATTTTAATAATAGTACATGGATTTGGTGAGCATACGGATAGATACGATCACGTTGCCAGGCATTTCTGCCAGCACGGCATAAGTTGTTATGCCATCGAGCATAGAGGGCATGGAAGGTCTGCAGGACCAAGGTGGAACGTAGAGAATTTCGACTACTTCGTTGAGGATTTACATAAGTTCACCGGCATGGTTAAAGAAAAGGAAGGGAAAAACAAATATTTCATGCTGGGGCACAGTTTAGGCGGTGAAATAGCCCTGAAGTATGCTCTTGTTCATCCGGAGGATATAGATGCGCTCTTCGTTTCTGGCCCCGCTGTAGGTCAAAAGGAGATGCCGCTCGCCGTGCTGAGGGACGTAATTCCCTCGATAGCTACATTGGCAAAGGAATCACCCGACATGGCCACACCAGGAGCAGAGCCAATAGATCCAAAGTATCTAAGTCATGATGAAGATAATACCAAAGCCTATGCAGACGACCCTTTAGTCTGTCATGAAGCCATGAAAGTAAGATTCGCATTTGAAGCCGGTAAGAATATAATCTGGCTGCAAGACCATGCTCATGAATTAAACGTTCCGTGCTTATTCTTACAGGGAAGCGAAGATAGCCTGGTAGACCCAGACGCCACCGTGGATTTCTATAATAAAGTTAAGGAAGAAGATAAGAAGCTCATAGTCTACGAAGGTTTCTATCATGAAATCTTCAACGAGCCAGAATCGTTTCAGGGTGGGAAGAAGAGGTATTTCAGCGATGTTGACGAGTGGCTCCTTCCGAGGATTTAAACGGTCTCACCCGACATGTAGATATCTTCCGGAGATGGCCCAGAGCCAGAAGCCAGGTTAAACAGAAGTCACAATTGTTGAGAGCTGATTTACATCTGGACCGACTATCGCCTTACTCGATTGAAGTCTTAGTCTAGCTCATATTGCGTCTATATGTCTGCATGTGCTAGAATAAGACAAGCCTGAGTAATGACGCTGGACTTAACTAGAGGAGGTGTACCTAATGGTAATTGCGAAGGAATGGTTCACGGTCAAGGAGGCTGCTGAGTATCTTTGTGTTTCCAAAAGAACCATCTATAAACTGACTCAAGAGGGAAGACTGCCTGCCTATCGCCTTGGCCGGGAACGTCACCGCCGCTTTAGCAAACAAGATCTGGATAAGGTGCCCCGGACCGCTGAAGATGATAAGAACCTGGAAAACGTGCTGGTGCTGACAGCAAGGGCCGACCCGGTCCTGGCGGAAATCTGGGACAACGACAAGGATGCAGCTTATGATCGAATATAGTCGCGGAGATATCGTCCTCGTCAACTTTGTCTTTTCAGATGAAACAGGGGCTAGACGGCGACCTGCCGCGATAGTAAGCTCAGACACCTACCATCAAGGTCGTCAAGAGGTTATTATTGCTGCCGTAACCAGCAGAACGGACCGAATATTAATAGGTGACAATCACATCAGGGATTGGGAAGGTGCTGGCTTGCTCTTTCCATCGGTGGTGACCGGTGTCATAAGAACTATAAAACAAGGCATGATCAATCGTAAACTTGGAATTATGTCCAAAGCTGATATGGAGGCCGTAGATGGCAATCTCCGTGTTGCATTAGACCTAAGTTGAAAAGAGGTGCCGCAACTCATCAACGGACACTTTGATAAACTAGCCCAATCCTGTTCATGAGCCAGACTACCTGTTGGCGCTGGCTCATTCACCAAACTAACTCCGCCTATCGCCTGAATGCTATTTTGAACAGCGCGAAGACAACTGTACAATAGGCAATCGTTCTGATTACGACCAAAAAACCTCCAGGGTTTCTTTCAGACCAAGGATGGTGAGGAAATGCGAGATGCTCCAGTCAGTCAAGCAATTGTCGTCAAGGCCGTTGAGGCATAGATGTTGACCTGTGAAAGATAAGAAGCCTGGTACAATCTATGCGGCGTAGCGCATTTCGCCATATTATGTGCGTTAGGCCAGTCCCCAGGTAAATCCTAATTTCGTAGCTATCAGCCTTCAGCTATCAGCCTTCAGCTTGATACGGACTGCTGACTGCTTTTTCATTTTTGCTCCGTTATTTTGCCTTTTGATTCTTGACTTTTGACTTTTGCTTCGCTGGGATTGCCACGCTGCCCCTTCACTGCATTCAGGGCTTTGGCTCACCGCAATGACGGGAGACAGAGAAGTCAGAGTGACAGGAGACAGAGAAGCCAGAGTGACAGGAGACAGAGAAGTCAGACAGTGACAAAGAAGGAAGTTAATGGGTCACCAATCGTATGAACGAGTACTGCCTATTGACAACAATAAATATGTTTGCTACTCTTATACTAGAATCACGATGAGAGGCCAACCAAAGGGTGTCGTCCCGCGGTAATGCCTCTCTTTTCTCATTTATCAGCGTTACCATACTGCAGCTTGCCTCTGAGGTCATTCATGAATGCAATATGCGGCATCATTTTTCTAAATAATGAGGAGAAACTATTCCTATTCGGGATCACTAATTTTAACAGTTTGTCATTGTTCATAAGATAGTCTACAAGGCAATAGAGGTCGCCGTCCCCGGTAACAATAACGGCTTTGTCATAGTTTTGATATTCGATCATGGCATGAAGAACCAACTCAGCGTCAACATTCCCCTTGACTTTTCCACTTGGTAACTTAAGCGTCGGCTTGAAAACTAAAATATACCCAGCCTTCTGTAAGTTGGTATATAAGCCTTGATTCTCGTAAACATAGCCGATAAAAAGAAAGACTTTGGTTATACTATACTTATCACGAAGATATTGCCTGAATTTTCTAAAGTCTAAAACCCAGCCTTGATCACGGACCGAAAGGTTAAGATTTTGGCTGTCAATAAAGGCATAATTGTTTTGTGGCTTCTTCATAGCGATTGGGCCACCAAATATTTAGAGTTACCCGTATCGTAACCTTCATTATTGAAATGGTCAATGCTGTCAGGCGACTACTCTCGGCTAAATCAAGGGGTGGCCCGGAGAGCGAGTTTCAAAGCGCTTTCGGAGGGTCACCCTTCTTCCAATCTTGCCAACTTTTCCCTTAAAATTTCGCAGAAACAAAGCTTTTCCGCTCATGCTGAGGAATTATGTAGTAATATTTAGAGGCAGCCAGGGGGAACCTCTGGTGCCCTCCTCGCACCATGCTATAATCTGTATGACAAACAGAGGTTGCTGTTGTGGATGATAAGAGCCTGGAAATACTCGAATTCCCTCGCATCAGGGAAATAGTGGCTGGATTTACTGCGTTTTCGGCTAGCCACGAACTAGCTCTCGATATTCAACCACTTTCGGATTACCAACAGATTTCCTTACTGCTGAGACAGTCGGCTGAGGCGCGCCGTCTTCTTTCACTGGAGCCTGATTTTTCTATCGGAACAGTTTTCGATATTCGAAAGGCAGTAGCGCTGGCAGCACAGGGCAAGATCCTTGAGCCTCGAACTCTCATAGAAATCCGACAAACCGTAGCTGCTATGTGCCAGTTGCGCAGCACTGTGGGAAAGTCGTCAGAAAAACTACCGTTGCTGTGGAATATCACCGACGGCATTGTGGAACTCCGCCAGCTCGAGAAAGATATCGCCAAGTGCATCGCACCAAGCGGGGAATTGCTGGATTCTGCCTCGCCCACGCTGGCTGCAGTCAGGCACCAGTGGAAAGAGGTGCGCCAGCAGTTGCTACAGAGTCTGGAAACCATAATAAGGTCACCCAGGAGGCGGAGGATAATCCAGGAGCCCATTATCACCGAGCGAGAGGGAAGATATGTTATTCCAATAAAGGTTGAATTTCGCAGGGAAATAAAAGGTATTGTTCACAGCGTGTCTAGTACTGGAGCCACCCTATTTATTGAACCATGGGCGGCTGTAGAACAGGGGAACACACTTCGAGAGCTTGTGATGGAAGAAGAGCGTGAAATAGAGAGGATTCTTAAAGACCTCAGTGCTGCAGTGGGAATACACGAGGCAGAGCTCTGTCACAGCATAGCTCTGGTTGCCGAGTTGGACCTGGCGCTGGCCAAGGCAAGGTATGCCATTGAGGCCAGGGCTACTGAACCCATCCTCACTACTTTCAGCGGAAACGGGGAAATACCCGCGGATGAACAAGTTGACATAATCACACTCGTCGAAGCCAGGCACCCCTTACTTATGGAAAAAGCAGTGCCACTTTCCGTGGAGATAGGGCGCGATTTCTCTATCCTTGTAATCACCGGACCTAATACCGGTGGCAAGACGGTAGCACTTAAGACGATTGGACTTCTCAGCTTGATGACCCAGGCTGGCATCCCTATCCCTGCTGCAGCGGAAAGTCGCATCCCGGTCTTTGATGGGATATTCGCTGATATCGGTGACGAGCAGAGCATCGAGCAAACACTTTCCTCATTCAGCTGGCACATAGGGAACATTATACGCATCATCAACGGGGTTACGGAAAGGAGTCTGGTGCTTCTTGATGAGTTGGGTACGAGCACCGACCCCGCCGAAGGGTCTGCCTTAGCTCGCTCTATCCTGCACCACTTGTTATCGCGAAGAACGATGACCGTAGCTACCACACACTTCAGCGACCTCAAGGCGTTCGCACACACAACCCCAGGCTTGCAAAACGCTTCGCTTGACTTTGACCCTGTTACGCTGGCGCCAACCTATCATCTGACTATGGGCGTCCCCGGCGGGAGTAATGCCCTGGCTACTGCCTCTCGTCTGGGCTTGCCAATCAAGATTATCAACGACGCCAGAAACATGTTATCGAAAGGCGCTCAGGAAATGGAAACCATGCTCGCCGATTTGATTAGAGGAAAACAAGCAGTTGAGACCACCCGCCGTGATTTAGAAGGGAAGAGAAATGAAGCGGAGCAACATAACACGGAATTAAAGGCCGAGCTTCGGCTGCTAAAAACGGAGGAACGAGAGATCATTCAACAGGCTCGGGATAAAGTTACTCGTGAAGCTGCCAGGTTACAAAAGGAAATTCGCCGCGCTGCGTCCGAATTACGCAAGGAGAAGTCGGAGCTTGCCCTTGAGCAAGCCAGAAAGGCGCTGGCTGTCGTGCCGGAGCAACTAGAGAGCGAAATCTGGCAGCCGAAGGTAGATGTAAAGATGGGTGAAGAGGTAATAGATGAGAGCAGCATCTCTGTTGGTGATACGGTTCGGCTAAAAGAAGTGGATTTGCAGGCAACGGTGCTCTCAGTATCACAAAAAACACGACAGATTGAAGTACAGGCCGGGCTGACCAGGCTCAGGCTCGGGCTCGACGCTGTAGAAAAGGTGGCGTCGCCACGGGGTAGCGCCACTCCAAAATTTATTCCCGTGAAGAAGCAATTGCGAGGACGTCCAGTTTCAGTTGAACTTGACCTGCGAGGAAAACGAGCCGAGGAAATAGAATGGCTGCTCAATAATTACCTCAACGACGCCAGTCTGGCTAATCTGAACGAGGTGTGTATCATTCATGGGTTTGGCACTGGCACCGTGCGCAATATCGTCAGAGAACTTCTGGCTTCCCACCCTCTAATCAAATCCTTTCGTCCCGGTGAGAAGGGAGAGGGCAGTGATGGGGTAACTATTGTTAAGCTCTAGTTGAACTTACCTCAGCAGTCAAAACGCCAGACAGGGCTTACGTCACTTTGCCGCCAGGGAAATGCCAGCCGTGTACACTAATATACAAACAACCTTCGACAGTGATGCTGGCGATCACCTCAATAGCGAAACCAATTCCTATACCTGGCACGTAGGTTGGTCACAGGCTATTGTTATTTAGCACGCTAAACCACAAAGAGAAGCAGTAAGGCAATAGCATAGAACAGGTTAAACCAGATAATACTGAGCACGGCAGCTATCTTTATTAAGATAACAGCCGGGAAACCCAAAACAGCCAGAGGGTTGTGCCTCCAGGCCGCTTTCGAGTAACGCCACAAGTTATCGGCATCTCCACTGCTGGGGAATGCATGCATCCCTATGGATATACCCAACCAGTACAACGGGAAAGCGACCGCATTGGAAGAAACATTTACCGCAATGGAAAATATGAGGAGGGCGACAGCCGTGTTAACAATAAACGGAGCCACACAGATTAGAAAACCAGCCCCATAACTGTGTACCGGGCCGTGAATAACATATCCAGCAGGATTGCCCAGTCTGAAGTAGCAGGTCTTATAGACGCGAACACCAGCGAGGCTGCAGAAAAGCCTGTGTCCTGCCTCATGGACTATGACACCTGGAAATGTCAATATGGCAACTAGCATTCCGGGGATAAAAAGCATAGCCCAGATTCCTTGTTACCTGACATAACCTGTTTAGAACCTCAACTGCCCCTTGAGGTTCAAGAAGCGGGGTAAGCCTCCCAGACTACCTAGCTCCTTTGCGATTGTCTGGTAATTAGTTTCTCCTGTCAGCAGACGACAGCCAGCCTTCCACACCCTTTCATCTCGGTCGAGAAGCCCGAAAAGTTTCAATGGAAGATGAGCCAATACCTTAGAGAATGTGTAGGCTATTCTCATATCGGATATTATCTTTTCTTCTACGCAGCGGCTGTACTCTTCCAGTGCCTGTTCATCTCCATTTAGAAATTTCTGAATCGGTGGCGCGGCAAGTTGAGCACTCAAAATTGCATTGTGCAGGCCCTCCCCGGTTAGTGGATCGGCAAGAGCAGCAGCATCTCCCAGCAGTATTGCTCTGCCATGGGCAAGAGTCTGTGAACCAGTGCACATCGGCAGAATGTCTGCGGTCCATCTGTCAATAGTATAGTGGCCTAGCTGCAAAGACTGCAGAAACTCCAGGAAAAAATGCTTCAAGTTCTTTGCCTCGTCAGCAAGACATCCCATTCCGATTGAGAGATGGCTAGCCTTTGGGAAGACCCAGCCATAGCCAGCAGGAATTCGTCCAATATCAATTGCCACATGGGACTTCCACCTTGCCAACTCGTTCCTATCCACGAGCACCTCCGTCTCTATCGCTATCAGGCGCTGTTTATTGACATCTGCTCCTGCTGCCCGAGCTACTACGCTTCTCGCTCCATCCGCCTCAGCTATGATTTTGCATCGCAGATTTCCCTCTACTGTAGAAACATCTACACCCTCTCTATTAAAAGCAATGCTGCGTACTTCTCTATCCTGGAGGAGGTCAACGCCAGCCTTTTCTGCTCTTTTCATTAGGGCAAGGTCGAATTTCTCGCGGGTAACAGTATACATAATCGGCTCGCTGGAATAACCGTGATATGGATTCCTGCCAGAAAGAGCTATGGTAACGTCCGAAATAGCATCATCCACCAGTCCATGCAGGTCTTCTCCGAGGAGATGGGCAGCTTTGATTGTGAGACCACCGGCGCAGCATTTGTAGCGCGGGAATTTGGTTTTCTCAAGTACTAGTACTCTGATTCCCTTGCTGGCCAGTTCGTATGCTAGCGTCGCTCCTGCCGGGCCACACCCGACGATAATCACGTCGCTCTCGGGTTTCAATTTTGGTGCTCCAGAGACCGTCACCGGATCCCAAAGGAAAAGTAGCAGGAAGAATATGGCATGTCAACATGGCTGAAGAAACAATACATCGCTTTGTTGAAAGCTGCCGGTAAGTGGAAGCACATGGTCTTTCCTCGCCGCTTTAGAACTTATGTTGCTATATAAACCCTGTCTATCTCCTGAATGCTATTTTGAACAGCGTGAAGGCAATCATCCCAGCAGCAATAGCGCCGAAAGAGAGTAGACCATGAACGTAGAAGGAAACATTAAGGAAGGCACCGAGACATCCCGGGGTTGCCCCAAGAAATGATGCTAGAAAATACTGTCGCCATCGACCACCTCGAACGCTGAGAGAAAGGCGTCCTCTGGTCATGACGTTGATGTAGGCTACAAGCACCATCATGACGAAGACAAATAGCGTAATTATCAGGGCTTGTTTTAGAACTTCGGTTGCCACCGTCATCTATCTAGGCATCCGCCGGTTCACTGCCGGGATTTAGTATTGGGAGCACCTGGGTACTGTATTATTGGAAGCGTGCTGCAGTTAACCTATAATATACAATAGCATGCGTGTCAAACCATTTAAGGAGGTAGCCCGTGAAGATAGCAATATCATCCGATGGTTCGAATTTGAATGCCAAGGTGGGGGACAAGTTCGGCACTTCTCAATATTTAGTCATCGTTGATCTAGAGAGCGGGGAGTTTGAAGCTGTGCCAAACCCCGGTGCTTCAGGTCAACGGGGCGCTGGTATGCAGGCTGTTGTGCTTGCCATTAGCAAAGATATCAAAACAGTTCTGACCGGTTACTGTAGCCCTGCTGCCTATAATCACCTTAAGGCCAATGGGATAGAGGTCCTGACTGACCTGAGTGGTACAGTAGGGGAAATGGTGGAGAAATACAAAAAGGGTGAACTGGAAGCGGAAATGCGGGCTGGCACTGGACCCAAGTCAAGAGGGATTAAGGTTGACAAGAGTGCCTTAGTTCAGGCAACTGGAAGTTCTGCCAGACAATTTATTGCTCTGCTACCCATGCTGCTGGGAGTTGTGCTGCTCATAGGCTTGTTCAACGCGTTCGTTTCGAAACAGTTTCTGGCATCCATCTTTTCAGGCAATATGGCACTGGACACCCTCTGGGGAGCATGCTTCGGGAGCATCCTTTCCGGGAGCCCTATTAATAGCTATGTCATCGGGGGAGAATTATTGAAATATGGCATCAGCCTGTTTGCTGTTACCGCTTTTATTATTACATGGGTAACCGTGGGCCTGGTGCAGATGCCTGCTGAGATAGCAGCCCTGGGCAGAAGATTTGCCTTGCTGAGAAACGGCCTCTCCTTTATCCTGTCTATACCGATTGCCATTATTACAGTGATAATTCTGAATCTTATCGGGAGTTGAGTTTCTTGAACGCAGATAGTTCTAAATCTAAGAATATAAGGCCTGCAACACGCATGATTCTTTTCCCAGCCGCAATGGTGGTAATTTACGGTGTTCTCTTTGTTGTGATGCCTGATAAGACCTCTGTGGCTCTTAAAAGTAGCGGTAACATTTTTCTCAATATGCTCATGCCCCTGGGCCTGGTCTTCGTACTCATGGTACTTTTAAATCTCTTGCTAAAGCCAACGCAGATTGCAAGATTGTTTGGTAAAGGGGCTGGAATCAAGGGCATCCTGTTGCCAGCAGCAGCAGGAATCGTCTCGACGGGGCCCATCTATGTCAGGTATCCCTTGCTCAAGGACCTGAGGGAAAAGGGAGCAGGGAATTCCCCGATTGGGATATTTCTATACAATAGGGCTGTCAAGCCGTTTCTATTGCCTGTCATGATCGCCTACTTCGGATGGGAATATGTGGTAATACTGACGGCGCTCACAGTTCTGGGCTCAATCGCCCTTGGATATTCCCTCAGCAACCTCATGGAGGGAGACAATAGCCTGTGAACCTGATACTATTGGGGTTTTTAGGGAAACTGGCTGCCAATTAAGCCAGTGGAGGACCACATGATATACTGGATTCGGGAGTGGGATGTGGTTATTATATCTTATGCCATGAATCTGACCCTGGTGGAGGTATTCCTTGAGTCAGCACAGCAATGTTTGAGTCGCTAAAGAGAGGTGAGGCTGAAAAATGGATAACGTAGCTGAGATCAAAGAGTGGTATAAAGAAACGCTGGCCCAGGAGGTGATCGAGTCCCTGGAGAATAATAACATGACAGGCCTTTATGTGAAAACGGGGGAAGAAGCCAAGGAGAGGGTGCTCAGCCTGATTCCACCAGGAAGCAAAGTAGGTTATGGAGGCTCGCTATCTTTGGACCAGATTGGGGTTAAAGACGTGCTACGGGCGGGAAATTACCATTTGATTGACCGTCATAAACCGCAGCTTACTGGAGAACAAAAGTATAACCTGCGGAAGGAAAGCTTGTTAGCTGATGTTTTTCTGATGAGTACCAATGCGGTCACCATAGATGGCAAACTGGTTAACATCGATGGCATCGGCAGTCGGGTGGCGGCCTTAATCTTTGGTCCTTCTAAAGTAATCGTTGTCGCTGGAATAAATAAGGTTGTTCCCGATACGGGGGCAGCGAGGCGGAGAATAAAGGATTATGTGGCGCCCATTCATGCCAGACATCTGGGTCTTCCCCTCCCGTGCGCTGAGACGGGTAAATGCGTTGATTGCCGCGACTCCCTGAGATTCTGCAATGCTGTTGTTACTATCGAGCACCAATACGAGAAGGATAGAATAACGGTGATCATCGTTGGAGAGGACTTGGGATTATAGCAGCGGCAGTGGGGTTGTAGAAGTAGATAGGAATATGTCGCAGATAAGACAGGACCCTACGACGAAAGAGTGGGTTATCATAGCCCGGGAGAGGTCGAAAAGGCCCAGCGATTTTGTGCATGCAAAGGCTAGACCTGAGATCCCGTCCTTTTTATCTTCATGCCCCTTTTGCGCCGGAAATGAGCCCAGGAAATGCCGTAATAATGTTGGTCAATGACATCAAGGTACAGAATGCTCAGAAAAACTAAGGTAATCTGCACAATCGGCCCGGTGAGCCGGTCGAGCAGGATGATAGAAAGGCTGGTTCGGGCTGGCATGGACGTGGCCCGCATCAATGCCTCGTATGGCACTGAAGAAGAGCATACTGGAGTTATCAGAACTGTCCGCGCCGTTTCGGCCAGACTGGGTATGCCAGTGGCTATTCTGCTGGACTTGCCTGGTATAAAGCTGAGGACAGGTCCACTAAGCGGAAAAGAGGTGTATCTGAAGGAGGGCGATCAGTTTTCTCTTACCAGTGAGAAAGTCTCAGGCGATGAACAGAAAATATCGGTAAGCTTCCCACAGTTTCTCAGTGATATTAGGGTTGGTAACACCATCTTTCTAAATGAAGGAGCTATCCAGGTAAGGGTGATATCTACCACAGATGGTGAAGTGAGATGTAGAGTAGTTGTTGGTGGTGTGCTCACCGCGAATAGGGGCATAAATGTACCGGGAGTCAAGCTCAATGTGCCTTCTATTACCAGCCAGGACCTGAAGCTCCTCGCCTTTGGATTGGAGCAGGGCGTGGATTTCATCGGCATTTCCTTTGTTCGCTCCGCAGCCGATGTAGTCAGAGCAAGGCAGTTCTTGTATGAAAAAGGAGCCAGTATTCCACTTATCGCCAAAATTGAGAAGCATGAAGGAGTGAATGACATCGATAGGATTATCGCTGAAGCCGACGGCATAATGGTAGCCCGTGGTGACCTCGGGGTAGAGATACCTTTGAAAAAAGTGCCAATAGTGCAGAAGGAGATCATACGTAAATGCAACCAGGTTGGTAAGCCTGTGATTGTAGCCACCCAGATGCTGGAATCTATGGTAGGCATGGTGCGACCTACTCGGGCTGAGGTGAGTGATGTCGCTAACGCTATCTTTGACGGTGTAGATGCAGTCATGCTGTCAGATGAGACAGCTGCCGGCAGGTATCCCGTAGAAACTGCCAGGATGATGGCAAATATTGCTGTTGAAAGTGAGAAAGTGCTGCGGTATGAGCGTATGCTGGTGGAGAAGGGCGAGCAGGTTGTGCCGCAAACGGACGATGCTATAAGTTATGCCGCGTGTCATATAGCCCAGCAGATCCGGGCAGCATGTATCGTAGCTTATACAAGTTCGGGAAGCACGGCACTTCGGGTGTCTAAGTATCGCCCCAAGGCGCCCATCCTGGCTATTACCCACAATCCTGATGTGGCGAGGAAGCTTGCCCTCAGCTGGGGCATCGAGCCGTATGTTGTTACCAGGCCGGGGAATGTCGATGCTATGTTTCAAAGAGGTGCGCAATTAGCGCTGGAAACGGGCATTGCCAGAAAGGGCGAGCTTGTGGTTATCACCGCTGGCATTCCAAGGGGTATATCGGGTAGCACTAACCTTGTCAAGGTTCATCGGGTTGCGTAAGGTGTCTTTATCGTATTTTGCCCCTTGCAAGCGATGCGAATATGCCTGCAAAACAAAGGATAGCAAAAATCACAAAGGCTACTTCCTGGCCTCTCAAAAAGAGTGGATAGTATTCCGGTGTAATTTGAACCCTTCCGAGGTATACGGCAAATATCAACATAGCAATGCCCATGCTGAGAGTTTGCCCGACCAGTCGCATCGTTCCCGCTGTGCCTGAAGCTACTCCGTAAGACCTCTTTTCAACAGAACTCGTAACTGCGTTTATATTGGGTGAGGAGAAGATGGCAGCACCTAAGCCAAGAAGAAGCAAGCTGGCAATGATGAACTCCAAAGTTGTTTTTTCGGTCAAAAAGATGAGCAGACAAAGAGCCGTGGTTATCAATGCCATCCCGATTGAGGCGACTATCCTCGGCTCGATTCTATCTGAAAGCCTGCCAGCAAAGGGTGAAAAAATAGCCATTACGACGGGCTGGGATACCAGAATCAGGCCCGTGTATTCGGGCCCAAACCCTTTTATATATTGCAAATAAAGGCTTAAAAGAAAACCCACAGCAAATGTTGCACTAAAATTGATCAAAGCTGCCAGGTTAGAAAAGGCGAATACCCTGTTATTTCTGAACAGATTTATATCGAGAACAGGACTTTCCACCTTCGTTTCCCATTTAATGAATGCCAGAGTCCCCAGGACACCGGCTGCAACCAGGCATATACCCAACGGGCCCGGCAGCACAGAAAAACCATACATTATCGCTACAAGGGCGAGGCCGTAGATTATGGAGCCAGTAAAGTCGAACCTCTCCCCTTTTGCCTCAGCCCATTCTCCCTTCAATTTCCACAAAATAAAAGCAATTGTTACTAAGCCCAGAGGTACGATTGCAAGAAAGATACTTCTCCAGCCAAAATGCTCGGTTAGAAACCCGCCTAAAGAGGGACCAAGAGAAAGCCCTAGAAAAACTGCAGCAGCATTTATTCCCAGAGCTTTGCCTCTCTCCCCGACAGGAAATACTGAACTTAAAATTGCTATCCCGGTGCCGAAGATCATTGCACCTCCAATTCCCTGCAAGATTCTGAAGGAAATAAGCAGCGTGGCAGAGGTGGAAGTTGCACAAAGGAGAGAAGCGAGAGTATAGAGCAGCATGCCATATGTGAAAATCCTCTTCCTTCCATATATATCTGCTATCCTTCCGAAGGGGACAAGAAACATTGCTGCAGCTAGAAGGTATGAAGTAGCGACCCAGCTTAATAAAACTGCATTCATTGCAAATTCCTGCCCTATTGACGGAAGCGCAATGTTGATGGAAGAGCCCATAAAGGGAGTAACGAAAGAGGCTAATGAAGCAACAAATAAGGCAGCTCTTTTAGTTGCCACGTCATTCATACTCATCCTATCCATTATAATATAACTGATTTGTATAACCGCACTTCTTCACTCCGGCCGGCAAGGCTGGTATTGAAAGTAGCCTTCCACACTTTCCCTGAGTTCCGCGCAGCGGTGTAATTTGCTCCGCTCCGGCGGTGAGGATAAGGTTGTCTGTGGGACAAGGTGATTCAAGCTTTGAGTGAGAGGAGGCGAAGGGCTCCGAATGACACGGCGCTTTCAGAGGGTCACTCTTCTTCTAATTTTGCCAACTTTCCCCTTAAAATTTCGCAAAAACAAAGCGTTTCCATTCAACTTGAGTTCTTCCTCTCTCCCCCCCTGCAATCAGTGAATGGGACATCAAAAGGGAAATTTATTGCTAATGCAGCTGGGGAGGGTTGACATTCACCCTGGCCTTTTCTACAATCGTCGACTAATGAGGAACGGGGGAGGCAAAGACTGGTGATATGGCGGTTAGTCACTGACCACAAGCACCCGCAAAGAGCCTTAGAGATGTATCGGAGCGGGTGGGTTCGGCCAGCGTGTCGGCAGTGGTGCTGGGACTGACTGGTCATGGCCACTGTGTTACCAATTGTCTGCTTGCCGTTCCTGATCTTGATGCGATTGTCGATAGCTCGCTCAGCACCAGTACGTATGATGCTTATAAGGGTGTCAGGGAAATTTTAGCCGGGCTGGTTCTTGCCAGATGCCCAACTGAGTAGAGGAAGCCTGACGGCCAGGCAGTGCTGAAAGAAAGATTAGCGAGACTCAGGGATAGCGCAAAAGCCTTAAGGTAAAACCAAAGGGGGGATAATGAAATGATTCTGGATTCACCAGAAAGAATTGAAGAATACACAGCGAAGGGATATTGGGGGAAGAAATCGCTTATCGATTATTTTAAAGAGCATGTAAGTGAGGACCCTGATAGAGTTTGCCTGGTGGATCCTCCTGACAAGGAGCAATTGGTGGGCTTAATGCCGGAGAGGCTTACGTATAGGGAATTGGACCGGGCAGTGGATGCCACCG
>Ga0315543_1000331_pt1 | contig 59379 bp, 48 predicted proteins | sample SalMarSW160210MG_2_FD_203098 | JGI IMG/M metagenome (GOLD analysis project Ga0315543, IMG submission 203098) | Salt marsh sediment microbial communities from the Plum Island Ecosystem LTER, Massachusetts, United States - Salt Marsh Sediment SW1601-210 ... | reverse complement strand
CAAAATCTTTGCTTATTTTTGAAGATTTTGTATCAGTTTTTGAACATTTCTATATAGTTTTCGAACGTTTCTATATGGTTTTTGAATATTTCTATACTGTTTTTGAACGTTTTCGAATATTTTCGAATGTTTGCTTGTAAAACAGCGCCGTTGACCACTTTCAAGCCATTTTACGAAAAGACTCGCTCGCATTTTTCACCCCCCCAAACTGCCCTTCTCGCCCAACTGTTGCGTCTTAACCCTCCCGCCCCCATTTTTAACCCAAAAATCCACGTCCACCTCCCAAATTTCCCCCCAGAAATCTGAAAATATTCCTTTTCCCCAAAATTTTACTCTTCCGCTCTTGTGCTTTTATGTACTTATATGACACAGGACGGCCAGTGCCCAGAGCAGATCCTTTTTAGCAACGACCTTCGTTTCATACCTTTCATTTATCGGTATAAGATGAACAGCCTGTTCCGTGCTTCTTATGAGCTTACAGGTAACCCCTATTTGATTTGCAACGCGTGCAATCCCTATTTGTCCCTGCGCTGCCAGCACCGAGGGACTTAATATCACAATATCACCATCGTTTATTCTGGGCGACATACTATCGCCGTCTATATGCAGCGCAAAGCTGTCGGGGAACAGCTCGAAAATTTCTTCACACTGGACAAATTCCACTATTCCATCTTCCTCCTGGCCGCTAACCTGAATCAGATTTGCCTGCCGCCTTTTAAGACCATCCACCAAAGCCTGTGTCTGCAAATCAATTGACACCAAACCATCGGCAGAGGCGATAATTGCTTTGCCGATGTGTTTCTTCACTAGTTCATCAAGCTCGGTAACAACCTGCTTCGGCTGCGGCAGCACTTCTTTGTCCCAAAAGTGAATGATTCCGGCGGCGGTTCTGCCGAGGATGGGTATCCAGCCGGGCCGGGCCGGTTTGGCCGGGGGTGTTTGCGAATAAAATTTCCTCTCAATCCCCCTTTTTTCGCGTAAAAGGTCAATAAAAGCGGAAATTGGTTCTACCGACTCCGGATTTTCGGTTAATAAGCCATCTAATTTTCGCAAAAGCGAAATATTTGGTCCGGAGGCGGGTTTTCCCAGCTCTGAGATGGGTGTTTTTGGGAGACTCTGGCCGGTGAGCAGCCAATTCAAATCGGCTCCTGCAATTTCGGTGATTTTCAGCAGAATGTCAAGCGGCGGAACTCGGCTGCTCTCGTAATAGCTGTAAGTAGAAGAACTTATGCCTAAAGAACGAGCGAACTTGCTTTTGCCTCTGCTGCCTGAATGCTGCTCGCGGAGGTGCCTGATTCGCCGAATTATCGCTTTTTCGTCAAAAACTTTCATAATTTTTCGTAAATGCGAGAATTTTCCTTGCATTAATTCGTAATTGCGTTAATATTTTCCAAAAGCTTTTATGAAAGAATAAAGTTTAGACGCAAATATGAACTTTGTCAACAAGAGGAGTGTAAAAAATGACAAAATCTACAGGGGAAAAAACGAAAGGGGCAATGCCAACGAAAAAGGCGAGAAAAGCTCCAAAAACCGCGAAAGGCCAAACAAAAGCAGCAGAATATGCAGACTGTCTTTTGGAATTACACAAATTGCAGGGGACATTATTGAGTCGGTTGAGGAAGGAAATTTAGGCGGATAGAGTGAAGAAAACTGCTGGGGAGAGGCTGGGAGTGTTGGCTGAGGAGAATTTACGCAAAAGCGAAAGTTGCAGGAGTGGATTTTCCAAGACAGGGTCGGAAACAAGACAATTTTTTCAATCAAATCCCATTGGAGACTCTTCTCTAACGGGATAAATGCGCAAATTTTTTCGCCAATGCGTAGGAATTTCGCATCAAACGCGCAAGTTCATGTAAGAAACATTTGAAAATATTCGAAAACGTTCAAAAACTGTATAGAAATATTCAAAAACTGATGCAAAATCTTCAAAGATAAGCAAAGATTTTGCAGTTTTTAGTTCGTTGTTCATTGTTCATTGTTCGTAGAAGTATGAGATCCCTCGACTACGCTCGGGACGCTGGAGGCGGTTTTTTGCCTAAATTAACAGAGATTTTTCGGTGCAGATTTTGAAGTTTGCGGGTAAAATGGGGTGGTGAAACTCCATTGCGCAGTGCCCACTCCAAAGAGATAGCAGACGGCGCATCTCATAGGGCAGGCAGGGCAAGCTGGTGAGACACTGAAGCGGAGGCAATTCAGTCGCTAATCGCTGGTAGAGGGAATTAGCGAGTTAGAGACCCCCGACTAAAATGTTCGAGGGTAGGATTATGTAATTAAGTGGGGGAAAAAGTAATCTTCCGGATAAAGTTGAGTAACCAAAAGCCCGACCTGAAGTTAGGGGATTAACCGAAAGGAAAGGCAAAAACAATGAAAGTGAACCTGAAACGCTACGGGCTATATCTTTTGAGGTGGCAACTGAGCACGCCGATACTGGCAGCGACACTGGTGCTGCTGGCATCGCTTGGGAAACTATATGCGACAATAGCAGCAAACCTGGTAGGCGGGCTGATATTCTTCTGGGTGGACAAGTTCATATTCACGTCTCGGCGGTTAGAAGCCCAATGGCAGGTCAGAGAAAAAGTCATATGCTGCGACTGCCATAAAGTTGCACGAGGGTACCGGTTAGTCAGAACGAGAAACTATGACAAGAGTAGCGCTACTCCGCAGTTCCGATGCGAGGCCTGCTCGCAGAAAAAGACAGAAGAATTGAAGTTAGCGGGGGTGGTTATTTAGTTACTGGTCGATGGTGGATTGGGATTGCCAATCAAAAGAGGGTCTTCATCATTTCTTAATCGCGAAGTGTCGGTCGGCGAAGGCGAAGAACTGCAGCCAGTCGTAGTCGGTGATGGTGTGTTCGCCTTTACGGTTGTGGAAGCCGATGCAAAAGCCGACGGGGGTATCGACAGGGGGCATTTCATCGACGCCGAGTCCTCGCTTTCCGAACAGCTTATAAACGGGTTCTGCGTATTTTGCGGCGAGGAACGAGCCGTGCGGGTCGCCCCAATAGTCCTGCTCAGCAACGGCAATGTAAACGGGGCGGGGGGCCATTAAGGCGATGAGCATATGCCAATCGATGGGGAGGTCGTTGACGCAATTGCCGTAGGTTTTAAAGTTCTGACAGAACCAGTGGGGGGCGTAACCGTTGATTGACCTGACGGTTTCGCCGAAGCCGCGACGGACGATTGTTGCGCCGCCACAGCCAGAGCCACCTGAGAATACAATTGCGAATCGCTGGTCCTGAGCGCCGGCCCACATTGCAACTTTGCCGAAGCGAGAAAAACCCAATACAGCGACCTTGTTAGCGTTGATGTCGTGGTCAGTTACGATGTAATCCATAGCACGGCTCATAGCCCAGGCCCAGGCGCCGATTGCACCCCATTCGTCGGGAGCCGGTTTGGTCTGGCCGGGTTTGGCGAAGGCCTTGCGGATGCTTTTGGCGTATCCGTCTTTGTTATCCGGTTCAATTTGCCCGGGGTTGAAAGTGACGAGGCCGTAGCCCTGAGGGAGCAGTATTTTCGGATTGGCATACCAGCCCGGTATTAGGAATACCGGGGCGGGTTTTTTTGCTGCGCCGGGAGGGAGGAAAATATTGAGGTTCATTTTCGGGCCGTCGGTTTTGCCGGTGAAATAAATTGTTATGTTTTTAGTAATGGCATTACTATCTGCTACTGATGTTACTTTCCAAGTCATTTCCGCAGGTTTGCCAACTATAGTGCGACCATAAACGTGAGTTTCGAAGAGTTTCAAGATTTCCAGGCGGCGTTTCCGGTTCCAAGTATCGACATCGGTAACCTTAACACCATCGAGGGTAACAAGCGGGTCGGGGAGGGTGAACTTCGGGACTTTTTGCTCGTCGTAAAGGCCCGGAGGATAGTTCGGAGGAAGCTGAGGCGGCTTTGCGTAAAGAACACCAACCAGTGACACAGAAAGCAATAACACGGCGAGTTTAAGAAGTATAGAGTATTTCATAACATTAATTTTCATTCAATAAATCGTTCGCGGCGTTGACGAGGAATATATAGGCGGCGGCGTTGCCGATAGTATATTCGTTCTCCGCCCATAAGAAGGGCCAGTCTTCTTTGTTTTCAGGGAAGTCGGGCTTTATGATAAGAACGCCCGGGACAATGCCGCCGGCGATAAATGAGAAATCGGCGCGATTGTTTCCATAGGCGATTTTTTTCGAATGAGTTCCAACGGCTGAGACGAATGAAATGTCGGAGGCGGGATGGCAGCCGTAAATATAATCCAACGCCCTGAAGGTAAATTCGGGGCCGACGATTTCAGGGAAGGCCTGGTGCAGCAAATAGTTGTTGATTCCAAAATAAATGACCCATCCGGAGCCGGCCCAGCCGCGTGTTGAAATGGGGACGCCGAAAGGATTCTGTTCGTAAAACTTGTCGAGATGGTTCTTTTTATAATTCTTGACGAGCAACTCTAATTTTTCCGAGTAGGACTTATCCATATAAGGGATTGCACGGATAGCCACGGGGGCACGAAAACTGAAGCGTTCGTCAATATCAGGTATGAGCTGGTTTACTCTTTTTGCATATCGAGCGTCTTTCGTGCATATCAAAAGCTCGACTGCCACAGAAAACTCCTCTGCTTCCAGCCGGCCGCCGGTAGTATTGCCGAAACTGAATAAATCCGGTTCGTGACTGTGCTCTTCGTCCCATACTTTTTCAGCAGTTGCCAGACACTCATCAGCAAGCTGGTCGTTGTATCCTCGCAAGGCGCGGCTTGCGGCTGCCAAGGCGGCGATAGAGCCATAATTCAACGGAGTCGATTTGCTCGTAAACGCCCATCTGTCATCGAAAGTGCCACTGGTAAAGCCGTCTGATTCGTGGGGCTGTAGTTCGGGATTGTAAATGAGGTTGTCGGTCATCGTTGACCCATCGCCGAGATGGGTATATTGTGAGAGGTCGGGGACTATGATGCCGTTAATGGCGTGGCCAACGGCCCTGTGTTGAGCAATGAGTGCCAATGTGCCGTGCTCTATTTGTTGTAGCAGGTCGGGTATGCCATCGGGGTGGTGAATATCAACGAAACTGGTTTTCTGGTCGACGGTCGTTTCGTCTCTTTCAGGGCGGAAGGTTTCCCAAGTCTGAACCAGATTTAATACCACGTGATAATGTGACGGAGTTCTAATATCGAAATCACCGGCGTCGAACCAGCCACCGATGTTGAGGCCGGGGATATGCTCTCCCTGTTTAAAGGGAGTATCAGTTGTCGGGCCCTGGGAATATAAATCAAAATGCTTGTGATTTACGGGTGCCTGCAGGGCATCATCAAGATGGGCGGCACCGTGCCAGACGCGATAGGCTTCGTTGACAAACATATGGTCCATTTGCACCGGAAAGAACACATCGAGGGTTGGGTGCCAGGCGTTTTCATAAATATCCGACGCTATTCTAAACGGCTTTGTGCGCACATCGCCGTATTCAATAATATACAGCCCGTTTTCTTTTACCGGCGTGAAATCAAAGGTAGAATAATTATACCTGAGATACCTGCCCCATTTTTTTACTCCGCTCTGATATTTTTCCACGAATTCGCCGGTATCTGTGACTTTCAGTAAGCGGGCTGATGTGAGGGGGCGGTCATTTTTGTCGAGTTCTATGACCGCAACTTTTTTTTGGTTGGGATGGTATCCAAGCTGCGAATGAGCAATTACCGGCGAACGGATCCAACCCGGAATGGTGTTAGCTGTAAGGAACCATTCAATAACTTTGCCGGATTTGCCTTTTGGTAAAGGAGAGCGGACAACAAACCAGCCATTCTGAGCTTTGTTGCGGCCGTCAAACAATAAGAGGTCTCCATCTTTAGCTTCGATGGTAACACACCGGGCTGGGTCTTCTGGGGCGAGGACAAGGGTTTTACCTGCTGCAATCGGTTTCGGCTCTGTAGTACCCGAGGTGTCAACTGCCATTGGGCCGGAAGGGTAGAGTGGGAAGGTCCCGCTGCTATTATCCATCAAATATGTTTTTTCAAAATAAGCCGATGGTAGAAGTTCGAGATTAAATCCGGCACAGCCCAGAAGCTCCTGCGGAAGCGGCTTTTCAAGATTGACGCTCAGGAGTATGCCTCCATCGCGTGCTTGGGCTTTTACCGTATAATCAAAGTCGTAGTCGGGATAAGTTAAAGATGCTTCAATACTATTATCCTCTCTATTTACTCTTCGTTCTACAAGCTGGGGGATTGGATCCCATTGCTGAGGTGTCGGGTTGAGCCGGACATCTCCATTGGTTGCAGTTCGGACTTCGTGGTGAATAATTTCAATCCCGCTTAATTTAGAATCATCAAAGAAGTTGACATCATACCAGTTACTGAAGACCAGCACATTAAGGCCGCGGGTCTCAAAGTAGTCGAGGTCATTCAGTTTCAGTGCGTCCGCGGTATGATTTGTTTGGCTGCAGCCGGAAAATACAAAGACAATTGCTGCGCTTAGAAAAAGTGCTGATACCAGTATGCTTTTAGAAGATAGTTTGTTAGCGTTCATAGTTTTTTCAAATTCTTTCAAAAATAGACCATAGACCAGGATTTAGTCGGGCGACAAGAATTTACTATTTGTAATTGATTCATTCCCGAACGCGTGTTTCTTCGGGGCCGAGGTAAGACAATTTGAGTCCTCCTAAATCAATTATGATTTTGTCAAATGCCGTGCCGGTATCGACCATCCAGATTTTGAGGGTATGCTTTCCGGGTTTGTTTATGTAGTGCCTTGTAATATTTTTTGAAGCGTTCCGCCGGACGTTTTCCATCCACTGGGTACTATACTCAGGGGCACTGAAATCTACAATTTGCCGCGGCTCATCATCAATGGAAATGCCATAATGCGCATTTCTGAAGCTGTTGATTGCAAAGACAGGCAGGACAAAGGAATGAACCTCGACCACGCCGGAGTTATACGTATAAATATCATATTCGAGATGCGCAGAGGTGTCGTACCACGGATTTATCCGGTTGGCGGTTACCGGCAGTATTGTAACGGATTTTCCAGTCAGTCCAAGACCGTCGATGGTCTCCCAGGACATAAAGGGTTCGGTGATTTTCCGGCTATAGTTTTCGGCGGAAATGGAAATGACCCCGTTTTTCTCAACAAACATACCCTTTAACTCATCCCTGGCGGGCGTGGCGGGATTGAAACAATCTACATAAACTGTCTCTTCACGGCCTGCACCCTCAATCTGAATTTGGCCTTTTAACATCTCCCGCTTTGGGGCCAAGGGCCAATCGATGCTCACAAAGATACGCTCCTGTGTAGTAACTTCTCCTTTGGACTTGCTCAGTTTAATCCAAGCCTGATTTGGAGCGGCTTTGAATTCGAAAGGCGTTTTTCCTTTGTTGAAGATTTCGATGAAATATTTTTGGTCATAGATTGAATTGAAACAGGGCAATGTAAGAGCAGAGTCGATGCCTTTATTCGGCATACAGCCTTCTACAAAAAGACCCATCCGGGCTTCCTGCGGCACCTCAATGTTTTTAAGCGGAGGCATACGATAGTAAACAGCCGTTCTATGCTGCCGCCAGGACATCATATGTTTCCATTTTCCATCCAGCAACCGGTCGTATTGTTCGGTGATGTCCCGGATTTTGTTATAATAATTTTTCACTTCCAGCGCGATATCATTAGTGCTGTTTCTTTGCTGTTGTGCGTACCATCTGTTCTTCTGGGCCAGCAGTATTTTGTGGTTCATATAGTTGGCAGCTACGACCGGGTAATAGACCAGCTGGAAATAGGCGGGCTTTAAATTGTCCGGTATTTTTTTGTAGAGTTCGACTGCTTTATCGCTGATTTCCTGGAAACGCTCGAGCCGTCTTTGGGCTTCTCTATAATTGACGAAGCTGTATTCGGTGTCCTCCCATAACTCTGACATATTACTAAAGCTGAATTGTTCGCCAAAACTCATAAATTCCGGTTTTCTTTCAAATGCGAGGGCGTAAAACTCTTTCATAACGGCTGTCAGCTGCTCTGAGTGTTCCTTGCCAAAAATGGATGCCAGCCATTCGGAAAGGTGAGATGATACATTGCTATGATTCACTTCGTTAATATCCCATGCCAAATCAAGAAAGAAGCTCATTCCGTATTCGCAGGGTTTGATGTCCCCGACGTTGGCTATCCATACCCGCCGGGTGTTAAAATTATAGGCCTTTGTCATCTCCTCCCAAATCAAAGCCGGTGGCGTGGAAAATAACCACAAATACTCATGGGGCGGTCCCAGATAACTGAGATGATAATAGACGCCTGCACCTCCGGGCCGTTTACGTTCGAGGGGGTTGCTCAAGCGGCGGATGTATCCGAAATTGTCATCAACCCACATCAGCGTGACATCTTCAGGAACCTTTAAGCCGTTGTTATAAAGTGTCAGGACTTCTTTATAAGGGATGAAAACCTGGGGGGTTTCGGTAATTTTTTTATCTATGTGTGTGGTCAGAATTTTCCGTTGGTCAGCAAAGACCTTTTCGAGCAGGGCGATTTGCTCTTCCAGTTTCAAATTGCCCCTCATCTCCCGGTCGTGCATCCCGCGAATGCCAACAGTATAGACATTCTCAAATTTGCCGTTTTCCGAGACACGTTTATCCAAAACCTTATAAACATTTTCTTTGTTGGTATCGTACCGCCACTCACCCATCTTTTCCGTATCCCATTCGGTAGCATTATTGAACAAAAGCGGTTCGCAATGGGCTGAACCCATAACTATGGCGTAATCATCGGCGACTTTCTTGTTGTCTGGGTAATAGTTGAACGGTCTGGTGCATTCGTGCATCGCAGGCCAGCAATGGTTTGCTTTCAATCTTAAGAGGAGTTCAAAGACTTTCTCATAGGTTTTAGGGCCGATGTCCCCCAACTCAGGGTCAAACGTTTTGGATGCCCAAGGCTTGAGGCCCCAGTCTTCATCGTTGATAAAGATACCTCTATACTTTACCGAAGGTGGGCCATCGGAGTAAAATCCCTTTTTGATTGCCAGATTTTCCTTTTTCTGAATAGGTACATCCGCCCACCAATACCAGGGAGAAACTCCGATTTGCTCCGACAACTCATAGATGCCATAGGCAGTTCCTCTTCGGTCGCTGCCAAAAATAACCAAAGCGGAGTCAATATTTCCATAGGGCTTTTCGACAACCTGTAAAGCATACGTCTCCCATTGCCCGGAGATGCCAGCAGGGTTGATTTTGCCTTGTCTGATTAGTTCATCTATAAGCTTGTTGTGTCCAATAGTCCCAACAATTACAACACTACCTTTGATTTTTGATAAGTCGGTGTAGACCTGCGGTGTCACACCGGTGACGCTGGTAATATCTTTAGCGAGATGACTGGATGCAATTTCAACGACTTTATAGTCATTCGGGTCGTAGAAAATACCGGCGGAGGTGTTATTATAAACAAGTTTGAAGTCTCCTCCTTCGTAATTCTGTTTGACAATGTCGCTGATTTTTGCATTTACGGAACAGCAACTTACCAACAAGAAAAAAGCTATTCTAATTGTTGTTTTCATTTTCAGTGCCTCTACATAAGTTATATTCTTTCACGGCAAAATATGTTTTACTGCCGGCAACCTTTGGTATGAGCCATCAAACAACTCTCCAAAACCGAACAGATTATACCCTGTTTCGGTCGTATCGAAAGGAGTTTTTTTGTGGCTAAAGGAGAATCAATAAACGTCCCATAAGTCAGCCGGTCACTTCAGCAGTTCTGGTTTTCGGCATAAATCGGCCATTAAAGAGAAGTGGCGGACGGATTATACCGAAATCTCCGGTTAGAATTATTTTCGAAAGAAGGGGTCTATCAAATGGATATTGGAGACTGGCTGTTTACACCGAACTGTGGGCTAAATGAGCAGATAGCCCGACAGATTTTTGACATTCTGCCCGAGCGGGGCCTTATTATGGTAATTATGGATAGAGATGGTAACTGCTGGTTCAGCAACTCTGAAGAATTTTCCAAGCTGAACATCAGCGAGTCGTTTTTGAGAGAATTCTGCGCCAAAGTCGATGATGGTGCTGAGCCGGTTGTAACACAAGTAAACGACTGCAGCATTATTGCCGCACAATTAGCTACTGAGCGGACCGATTGCGGCTATGTGATTGTTGCTCTGCCGCAATGCAGTCCAGAATCGGCCTTGATAAACATTGACCTTGTCGAAACATTACTCAATCAAACCGGTTTGATAGCCAGGCTGATTGAGAAGAATAATCTCCTTTATGAACTTCAAATGAAGCAACTAAGCTTGTACACCCAGAGCGAAACAGCCTCAAATTGACTATAATTCTCCACTTTCCTGAAATCCACAAAAACAGTCATCATCAGCAAAAGTTTGATTGCGTTTAAGTACACAACGGCTATAATCCGTATTGCATATTCCGCTGGAGGCGGATAAAGTTATATTGGGTGATGCGCGCTACGCACGATAGATGAGCAGAAGTTGAGGAAAAAATGAAATTTCAGGTTTTTAAAGACGGCAAGGTTGTTGATAAATTCACGCTGTGCGGTGCTTATCTTTTCGGGACTGACGGCATTAGCATTCGCCGAGCGCAAATCACATTCAAAAACGGTATTATCGAGTGTGAAAAACCGAGTCTGGAAACAGCAGGACTGGCTCTGCTGTGGCCCATTGACGGTTTTGGTAAGGTCCTTTTGCCGACAACGTGCCTTCCTGAAAGAGGGCAGCCATATAATTTGAATGTCGAGATAGCACGGGCGAAGTTAATGCAAATCATTAACAAGCGAGAGGATTGGTCGTTTTTCGATCAATTAGAGGATTTGGCAGATTTCTCCAAAGAAGCACAGGATTTGTTTATCCAGGCGGTTCAAAACATCTCTGACGCACCTCTGGCGTCTAAATTAGCAGACAAATCACTCGAAAAGGCCGTGTTCCTCTCTGAAAAGTTGGCGAGGAGACAAGCCGACTCACTTTTCGATGCAAGAAGCAAGAACCATGGCTTTGGTCGAGGCTGCCTCGGCTGTCGAATAGACACCAGACAAATTACTAATCCCAAGTATCTTGAGAAGCTGCTCAAATTATTCGGATTTGTGATGGTACCTGTAAACTGGGCCCAGATAGAGTCTCATAAGGGTACTTACGATTTTTCAACGGTTGACGCCTGCATTGATGCACTTAGTAAAAAGAAGTTGGCAATCGGTGCAGGTCCGCTACTTTGTTTCTCTAAAGAATATTTGCCCAAGTGGCTCCTAAGGAGTGAAGCTGGGTTTGAAAAGATTCGCGAAACCGCTTATCTATTCATCTCAAAGATAGTTGCTCGCTACTCGGGCAGTATTCATGCGTGGCGTGTTATAAGCGGTCTTAATGTATTTAATCATTTCGGGTTTAGTTTCGAACAGGTTTTGGAAATGACCCGCGCGGCCAATATGGCCGTAAAACAGGGAAGCGACAGAGCCTTGAAGATAATAGAAATCAGCAATCCGTGGGGCGAATATTATGCAAAAACAACTAATACCATTCCGCCATTAGTGTATGTTGATATGGTAGTACAGAGCGGGATTAATTTTGATGCGTTCGGGTTACAAATGCAGTTCGGCAAGAATCAAGCTGGTATGCACATTAGAGATATGATGCAGATATCGGCGGCTTTGGATTACTTTGCGCTCATAGCCAAGCCGTTGTATATAACCGAGGTGGAAGTTCCAAGCCAAAATGGCAGCGGTTTACACAATGGTAAAGTTGCCGGCATATGGCACGGGGAATGGGACCAATCGCGGCAAGGACAATGGATTGAGCAATTTTATAAGATAGCACTTAGCAAACCATTTGTCGACACGGTAACGTATTCGAACCTCACCGATACGGATGACAGTGCTATAGCCAACGGCGGACTGCTGACGTCCCAGCTCGAACCTAAAAAATCTTTTCAAACCCTGAAGAAACTACATAATGCTATTTTCGTCGGCAGGTAAATAGCACCTGCGATTAGGAATAAAAAAGCTACAAATCAGCAAAGATGAAGTGAAACCTAACCGTGGCAACCGATAGCTTTATCCAACAATCCGATACGTCGCAAAACAAGATTCAATCATTTGCGTTCTGCTTAGCTTCGAGCGCAGCTGTTTGCATATCTGTTTGTTTTGTGGTTTCGAGCCTTGCCGGACTCGGGCAATCGTGCGGAATTAGGTTAGAGAGCCGAATAAATCCAAATTGTGCACCGCCAGCAAGTTTGATAAGATTGCCCGGCATAGGTATTGGGCGAGCCGGAGCGATGGCAGCTTACCGTGAGAATTTCACTCAGAGGAACAGTGACAGGGCTGCCTTTCAAAGTTATGACGATTTGCAGAAAGTCAAGGGCATAGGCCCTAAAACTATACAAAATATAAGTCCATGGCTAAAATTCGAATAACAATATTTTATCCGTCCATTCAGGAGAAAAATTATGAAAGGCTTGAAAAGATTATTAGTCTGGGTACTTTCTATAGTTGGTGCATTGACCCTGGTGGGTGTTATCATCGTGGTCGTCGGTGTGGTTATCACATCCGCCGGCAAATCGGTACCTGACCGGGTGATTCTGGAGGCGGACTTTGAAAAGCCGCTGGTCGAGTATGTGCCCCTGGACCCGGTTGCACAGGCCTTGATGCGCAAGCAAACAAGCGTTCGTGACGTTGTCGAGGCGTTAGAGCGTGCCTCTGAAGATGAACGTGTTGTTGGATTAGTGGCAAGGGTCGGGGCCTCGCCGATGGGCCTGGCGGTAATCCAGGAAATACGTGATGCGGTCAGGAAATTTGGCGAGAGCGGCAAGTTTACTGTTGCATACGCTGAGACATTCGGCGAAATTGGGCCGGGCAATGGGGCGTACTATCTTGCGACGGCATTCGATGAAATCTATTTGCAGCCGTCCGGCGACCTGGGCTTGACAGGCCTGATGTATCAAAATCCCTTCTTTCGCGGTACACTCGATAAATTACACATCACACCCCGAATAGACCATCGTAAGGAGTTCAAGAGTGCAAAGAATATATTCACTGAGACGGAATTCACCGAGCCGCACCGAGAAGCAATGCAGAAGCTAATAAGCTCCCACTTTGGCCAGATTGTACGCGGGGTTGTCGAAGCCCGTGGAGTAAGTGAAGAAGAATTGTTGAATCTAATCGACAACGCACCACTGTTGGGCACCGAGACGGTCGAAGCGAAATTGGTTGACCATCTGTTGTACCGTGATGAAGTATATGAGAAGGTGAAAGCAAAGGCTGAAGATGCAAAGTTACTTTACCTTCAAAAATATCTCCAGCGGGCCGGCGGGCCCCATAAAGAAGGCCCGACAATTGCGTTGATTTATGGCGTAGGTGGAGTACATCGCGGCCAGAGTGAGTACAGTCCTTTTTCTGGTTCGCCGTCGATGGGCAGCGACACCATTGCTGCTGCATTTCGTGATGCAGTGGCAGATAAGAAAGTCAAGGCCATAGTGTTTCGCGTGGATTCGCCCGGCGGCTCATACGTGGCGTCGGACACAATCTGGCGTGAAGTGGTCAACGCCAGAGACGCAAACAAACCGGTGATTGTCTCGATGGGCAACGTCGCCGGCTCAGGAGGCTACTTCGTATCTATGTCAGCAAACAAAATCGTTGCTCAGCCGGCTACTATCACCGGCTCGATTGGCGTAGTTGTCGGCAAGCTGCTGACACGTGAATTCTGGAAGGAGCACATAGGCATCACCTTTGACGAGATTCAAACAAGCAAAAATGCAAACCTCTGGACCAACTCTTATGACTATTCGCCCCAGCAGTGGCAGAAAGTGCAGGACTTTCTGGACCGTGTTTACGACGACTTCACAACAAAAGTTGCTGAAGGAAGAAATATGAAAAAGGAAGAAGTGCTTTCTGTGGCAAAAGGTCGCATCTGGACCGGCGAGGATGCAAAAGAGCATGGCCTCGTGGATGAGTTAGGCGGTTTTGATGTTGCTCTGCAGTTAGCAAGGAAAGAAGCCGGCATAGAGCCGGATGCTGCGATTACCTTAAAGGTATTTCCGCGGCCGAAGCGAATGATTGAACAACTTTTACAGCGTGGGCCGGACAGCAGCGAACCCCATGCAGAGATGATTATAGCTGAGCAGCTATTGAGGGAAATACGACCCTTGTACAAAATGGCAGAGCAAATCGGGCTGATTGAAGACAACGGTATCTTACGCATGCCCCGGTTCGACGAAAATTGGTAGTCGTATCGTCAGCCTGCCTGTAGGATGTGCAGGCCTAATCAGACTAAATAACAGGTAGAAAGAAGAAATGGATGAGTGGGAAGTTGACAAGCATGATGAGGGTCATCTAAAGGCCATCGAGGACACAAAAAGCCTCGGTAAACACAGCTTTTTGATAGTTTGTATTGTTTTTTCTCTTGCGCTGGCGGTTCGCTTCATCTACCTTTATGAAAGCTCGGCCAATCCATCGTTCCAAATACCGATTGTGGATTCCAAAGTTTATGATGAAACAGCCAGGACATTTGTCGAGAGACGAGTCCTGGGAAGCAATTTTTTCTGGCAGCCGTTTTTTTATCCGGCTTTCTTGTCCATGGTCTATCTTTTCAGTGGCAGCTCAGTCATTTCCGCAAAGGTTATTCAGATGCTGTTAGGAGCTTTAACCTGCACGCTTACCTACCGATTGGGAGAAAAGATTTTCGACAGGCGGATTGGCATCATAGCAGGGCTTATTACCGTGTTTTACGGCCCGATGTTCTTTTACGAATCGGAGCTTCTGGCTACAGTCTGGGCGACGTTTTGGGTGGTTGTCGTTTTATTGCTTTTTTTGAAGACGAAGGAGCAAGACAGAGTTTGGCACTGGTTTTTTCTGGGTCTATGCGGTACTTTGGGCATCATTACTCGTCCGACGTTATTCCCGTTTTTTCTTGCTGGATGTATTTGGCTTAGATTACGGGTTCAGCGAGAACTGTCACTTATGACCAGATTCGGCGCTCTTTTCGCAGGCATTGCATTAGTCGCAGTTCCGGTTGGCGTTGCGTCGATGTATGCTGTCGAGAAATTTTCGATTTTACCATCTTCAGGCGGGATTAATTTATACATCGGGAATAATCCGGATCATTGCCAGACACTGACCGTGCGACCGGGCGGAGACTGGGACAGGTTGATTAAGCTTCCATCACAGTACGAGATGGATAAGAGTGTATGGGACGAGGACGGATTTTTTAAGCAGCGAGTGATAGAATATGTGAAAAATCAACCACTTGACTTTGTTAAAGGGCTGGGGCGTAAGACGCTGGAGTTTATCTGCTCAAGAGAAATCCCGAGAAACATAAATATATATATGTTCGGCAGGTGGTCACGGTCACTCCGCTTGCTGACGTGGAAAGTCGATGGGTTTGGGTTTCCATTCGGGCTTATTTTTCCACTGGCGGTATTGGGTGTAATTTTTAACTGGAGACGGATTCCGGCACCCGTGATATTTTTTGTGGTGTTGTATCCTTTGTCCATAATTTTGTTTTTTGTCACAAGCCGGTATAAGGTTCCGGCGGTCCCGATTTTTGCGATACTTGCAGCAGCCGGGTTGGTCAGTATGGTTAAAAGGATTCAACTGGGCCGGCGACGAGAGCTTATGCTCATCACTGCTGTGGTAGTGGGAACTGTTTTACTATCGACTCTGCCGGGACCGTTCTGCCAAGAAGAGATTGCTTTAGAGCCTGAATTTTTCCAGTTTGTTGGTCGTGCAATGAGTAAGCAAGGTCTTAATGAAGAGGCAATGGTGTGTCTTTCCGAGGCCCTGCGGCTGAAACCGGATTATAATGAAACCTATTTTTATATTGGCGAAGCGCTCAGGGGGCAGGGTAAGGTTAGTGAGGCAATCGAGTATTATAGAAAGGCGCTTCAGTCGAAGCTGGATGATTCTGTTGAATATCTTGCATATAATAATCTGGGTGCGGCGCTTGTAGAGCAGGGTAAAGTGGATGAGGCAATCGAACATTATAAAAAGTCAATCCAGCTAAAACCGGATTATCCTATTGTACATAATAATCTGGGTGCAGCACTTGTGAAGCAGGGTAAAGTGGATGAGGCAATCGAACATTATAAAGAAGCGCTGCGGCTAAAACCAGATTTTCACGAAGCGCGTGCAAACCTGACCTCAACACTGGCGCAGCGGAGGAAATGAAAAGATGCAGTTTAACCATAACCTATTATAGTGGCCGGCCATAAGTTATCCGGCAAATGCTGGCTTAATAGCAGAGAGCAGAAGAAATGGATGAGTGGGAAATAAATAAACCGCTTGGCCAATGCTGCGGAACAGGTAGGAAGATAGAATATGGCGAAGAATATTTTGCCGCTTTGGTTGAAACCGAGGAAGGATTGGCCCGACGAGATTTTTGCGCCGATTACTGGCAGGCTGAAAAGCCGGATGTGTTCTGTTATTGGAAAACCAAACTGCCCCGGCCCGATGAGAAAAAGCATATATTCGTCGATGATGAGATGCTGATGGCCTTTTTCGAAAGGCTGGGGAGAGAAACCGAACAGGAAAAAATAAACTTTCGCTTTGTGCTGGCATTGGTCCTGATGCGAAAAAGACGCCTGAAATACGATTCGTCCAGAACCGAAGGTGATAGAGAAATTTGGCGTTTGAAAGTAGCAGGTGAGAAGGAATTCGTAAAAGTAGCAAATCCAAAGCTTGATGAGGAACAAATTAAGCAGTTGACCTCACAGGTAGGCGAGATTTTACAAACGGATTTATAGAAAGTGGATTACCAACAGGACAGCCCTCGATTGTTCGCAGGTTTTGCTGCGGTGATATTAATCCTTGGCGGCTGCGCTGCCCAGATACAAAAGCCGGTACGGGTTTGTCCGGGCAAGAAATCTGCAGCCGAGTCGTTGTCCGTCTTAAAATCGCGATCAAAAAATGCAACGCCGCTGAAAGCTAACGGCCAGTGTCTTTTACAGTATTACGCTGAAGACGATAAACCTAAAAAAGAAAATTTTCCAGTGAAGCTGTGGGTGAATCCGCCGGTCGAAATCTATATGCAGGGTGATGTTGCTTTTGACCCCAGGGGGATTGTTCTCGGCTCGAACGAAGATGAATTTTGGCTGGCAATGAAACCGAAAGAAATCAGTAGCTATTGGTGGGGGCGATGGCCTGAGGAAAGTTATCCTGAAAAGCTGATGATTAGTCCGAGGTTAGCGCTTGAAGCTTTGGGAGTTGCGGAGGTCGGGGATATAGAGAGCTGGTCTTTGTCGAACGAAGGGGCCTTTGACGTGCTTACGGAACAAGAAGGCAGTACCAAAACCAGGAAAATATATATCAATAATTGTGATTATCTGGTCAGAAGAATCGAATATTTCGATGATGACGGCCGAGCTGTTATCGTTATGGAATTGGACAAATACAAAAAAGCCCTGAATGACTTTTTTGTGCCAACCTTTATAAGGATTATCAACTATACCGATGGCAATGAGGAAAATTCAGCCCGAATTACCCTTGGTTCCATAAAATCAACAAACTTCACCGATAAGCAACGAAGGCGCCTCTTTGCACGTCCGCAGCCACGAGGTTTCAGGCACATTTGTAGAATTGTTGACGGCAATATTGTCGAACAATCCCAGTAAATAAGATGTATAATGCTTCCCGTATCGTTCTTAATGGAGTTTATATATGACCATAACGAGCTTAAAAGATAGAATTAAACAAGGCCTGTTTTTGTTAGATGGAGCGATGGGGACACAATTGATTGCCCGTGGTGTTGAAGTCGGCAAGTGCAATGATTATCTAAATATCGACTTGCCCGATATCGTTTCTGAGATTCACCAAGTTTATTTTCGAGCAGGCAGCGATGCGGTTTTGACCAATACGTTCGGAGCTAATAAATATGCTTTGGCCCGACACGGCTTTGGCGACAAAGTCAAAGAGATAAATACGGCAGCAGCACAAATAGCCCGGCGAGCTGCAGGTGGAGGAAAATACGTCTTAGGTGATATCGGACCGAGCGGTGATTTTCTAAAGCCTTTGGGAAACCTGGGGCCGGAAGAATTAAAAGATGCTTTCGCTGAGCAGGCAAACGCACTTTTAGCAGGAGGGGTGAATGGTTTTGCAATCCAAACAATGACCGCACTTGACGAGGTGACAATTGCAATCGAAGCGGTCAAATCAGTTAGTGGTGATTTACCTGTATCTGCATCAATGGCCTTTGACAAAGCCGGCGATGATTACCGAACAATGATGGGTGTTGACGTCGAAAGTGCGGTTACAAAAATGGTTTCACTTGGTGTTGACGCAGTCGGATTTAACTGCGGCACAATCTCCCTCGATGAGTATGTGGAGCTGGCTGGAAAATATGTTTCGGTAGTGAAGCAGCTGGGTAAGGATGTGTTAATTTTTGCTGAACCAAATGCAGGAAAGCCGGAGCTGGTTGACGGCAGGGCGGTTTATAGGGTGTTACCTGAAGAATTTGCAGCGGCGGCGGAGAAGATACATTCAGCCGGCGTAAATATCATCGGCGGCTGCTGTGGAACAACTCCGGAACATATTAGAGCGATGTGTGAGAAATTTAGAGTGTCAAAAAAGTAAAGAAGTAAAAAAGTTGAGGTTGTGCCAAACGGTTCCGCCTTCGCTAAAGCTTCGTCGAGACAAGTGCGGTTGCGAGACTCGTTTCGGTTGCGTTATACGGTTAAGTCGCTACACAAAAAATGGGAATTCTGTGGCAATTAAGCCGAGCTCCGGTTACCATAAGGTACAAATAACGAAGGCACTATTTTGGAGCAGTAAGAACAAATGATTTCTATCGATTCGTGGAAAGGTATCGCTGCAGACGTTGAACTGCTGAAGCGATGCAAGAAAGCCATCAGACAGGTTGTTCCCGATGCAGATGTGATTCTTTATGGTTCTCGTGCGCGTGGTGAAGCCGGTGAGTATTCCGATTACGATATCCTTGTTCTCACCAATGGTCCCTCAGGCATACCGGTGCACGAGAGAATGATCGAAAGCATATACCCTCTTGAACTCGATACCGGTGCTGTTCTGACCCTGGCTATCTATAACAGACAGCAGTGGGATACCCCTCTTTACCGGGCTATGCCTTTTCACAAAAATGTTGACCGCGAAGGAGTGCTGTTATGACCAAAGAAGAACACGCATTGATTGAATACCGGATGGAACGGGCACGCGAGACCTTAGACGAGGCCAAAATGCTATTTGACGGGGAACATCTGAATGCTTATGTCAATCGGCTGTATTATGCCTGCTTTTATGCGGTCTCGGTGCTGCTTCTCACACGGGATTTCTCAACAAGCAAACATGGCTATCTTCGCTCATTGATGCACCAAGAGTTTGTGAAAACAGGTCTGATACCGAAGGACCTGGGCACACACTTTGACTTGTTATTCGATAATCGGCACAAAGGAGACTATGACGATTTTGTTCGTTTCAAAGCCGAAGATGTTGCTAATTGGCTGGAACAAACACAAAAATTTGTCAACCATGCCGATAGTCTTATCCCAAGACTGATACGATAAGTTTAGCAAAACTTGCTTGGGCGGTTGCTGCGGAACGACACCTGAACACATCGCAGCCGTAGGCAAGCGGCTTCGGCGTGGATAGAAACAACGAATGGAACTGCCATTCGTGTCTAACCACAGTTGGCCTAAAAAGATTGGTTCACACTTTTTCTACTTTAGCCTCCAGTGAATGATATCCTCTGGTTTACTTGAGGCTTCTGGTAACTTGAGTTCTTTTCTTAAGTCATTTCGTAGTAATGCAAGCAATTCGCGAGGGTCACCATAACTTTCTTTATTCATTGTTTCTGCGAAATTTTTAGCAGCCTTGATTTCCTCAGTTGAGCCAAATAGTTGAATGTCTCCAATAGCCTTCTCCATAGCTTTCTTCTGATTTTCTGAAGGGCCTGAAGGGCCTCTGCCACAACCATTTTCGATGTTTCTGTAAGCCTCTATTAGATAGCCAGTAATAACCTCTCTTCTCTTGCTCTGTATTTCCCTGTTTTGCGCGAGCCAATGAACAAACCACCAACCAAATACAAGAATAACCGAGGTCACAATTAGCTTCCATAACTCTATTGGAATGGCAGATTCTTCCATAATTCTCACCTTTTTAGGGCTAACTATATATTAGATGATTCTATATAAGACGCCTAAGGATTTATAGGTCCGCTGTTTCGAGTATTATTGTCGGAATTGTCGGAAAAAGCAAAATAAAAAATTTAGTTTTTTTAAACGCAGGTTGGTTTTGTTTTTACAAGTGTTGTATTCCTGCTTTCGCAGGAATGAAAAATTAATACACGGAAATGACAGAGATATCAAGCTTTGAGAAACTTTACTATTTGGTCGATGGTCTTGGCGGTTGCGCCCTGGTTCTTTCGGATTACGTTTCGACCATTTTGAGCAATTTTTTTGGCCAAGTCCGGTTCGCTAAGGCACTTCTGCATCGCATCTGATAATTCCAGCTCATCTTTAACCATAACAGCGCCATCGTCAGCTAAAAGTTCATCAACAGTATGCTTGAAATTAAAAGTATGTGGACCAAATATTGTGCATTTTCCTAAAGCGGCGGCCTCGGCCATATCGGAACCGCCCATCGGCACAAGCGAACGGCCGACAAAAATTATCGCTGCAAGTGAGTAGAATTTTCTCAAATCGCCCATAGTATCACCGAGTGTAACGATAGACGATGGACGATAGACGATGGACGATTGTTGACCTTCGTTTTTGACATCACTGTATCGGATAAGGTTAAAGCCGGATTGTTCTATGAGATGTGCGACTTCATCAAAACGCTCCGGTTTGCGGGGTATAATTGCCAGGCGCAGGTCGCTGAATTGCTCCTGCTGTTTTAGGTCACGATAGACGTCGAGCAGTATTTTTTCTTCACCGGGGCCGGTTGCGCCTGCGACCCACAAAGGATTTTCGATTTTCGATTTTCGATTTTCGATTTTTCCGAATAGTTGTTCTGCGAGAGTATCTGCACCTTCGACTTTGTCGACGATTTGTGCGGTATCATATTTCAGTGAGCCAGTAACAATTACTCTCTCTTCGGGTGAGCCGATTTCTATGAAGCGTTGCGCATATTCGTCAGTCTGGGCCAGAACGAGGCTCAACTTTCGGAATATGCTCTTAGCAACCGGTTTTATCTTTTTGTATCCGGAGAAACTTTTATCGCTTATTCGGCCATTGACCACAATGACAGGGATGTTTAGCTGGTCAGCGATTCGCACAAAATTGGGCCAAACTTCCAGCTCCATCAGCAGGCAAATTGCTGGCTGGATTCCGTGGAAGGCGCGACGCATTATACAGGAAAAATCAAGAGGAAAGTAAAAAACTTTGTAATCGGCGCCGAAAACAGCGGTTGCACGGGCAAAGCCCGTGTCGGTAGTGGTGCTTATCACGATTTCAAAATCGCTGAATTTTTTTTCAAGTTTTTCAACAACAGTTTTTGCGGCATTGACTTCGCCAACACTCACGGCGTGGAGCCAGATACATTTTTTTAACGCAGGGTCTTTGCGGGTAATTTTGCCGAAGCGATTAGACCAGCCCATCCGATAGCGCCTGTATCTGACTATCCGATACACAACGACGGGAGCTATTGCCACAGCGACAAGCAGATATACACAATCGATGATGAATCTCATTTGCTTTCCTACAAAAAAGTAAACAGGTGCTAACAAAACAGCAGATGATATTTATAGAGCCTTGATTTGTCAAACAATGCTTGGTCTAAAAAGCCAAAATTAATGTCTAATCGAGCGATGGTTGCTATTTTGCAATATATCGCAAAATAGGAAACTCTACGGCCGTAAGGGCCAATAAAGCCAGATATATTCTTGACTTGTTCGCCGTTTTGGCGTATTAAATAGTGTCAAGCTTTTGTCCCCGTAGCTCAATTGGATAGAGCGTTGGCCTCCGGAGCCAGAGGTTGTGCGTTCGAGTCGCACCGGGGATAGTTACAGGTTTACAAGGGGGGCGTTTGGGCTTGACTGGAGTTGCGGAGTTTGCTATTGTCTCTGGCTGGCTTTGAGAACGCCGGAGATAACTTTTATGAAGGAACTTAAGAGAGTATTCGGGTATATCTGGCCGCAATGGTCCAGGCTGGTGACGATAGTGGTCAGCGCGGTGCTGATAAGTGCCTTATACTCTCTAAGTTTTGCAACAATTTCGCCGTTGCTGACGGTGATGATGGGTGACGAAGGGCTGCACGGCTGGATTAATCGAAAGGTTGGCTCATCACGGTACGGGATAAAGTTTTACGTCTCTGCCCCGATAGATTTGTCTGACCCGAATAATCCTGAGATTACGTATTATCTCCACATTGCGGAGGTTAAGCGCCGTGGTTCGGCCGAGAAGGCGGGGCTTAGGCGTAATGATAGGATTGTTGGCGCCGGAGACAGTCTGGTCAGCCGGAGCGGAGAGAGGGTGCCGTCACATCAGTTGCTTAGCGAACTGGCAATGGCGAGGGAAGACATCCAGATAGTTATTCAATTTGAGCGGATTGATGAACAAGGGCGCACTAAGCTTGAAAAAAGCACGATTTCCTGTGGGAAAATGCCCTTTTATTTTCCTTTTGCCCAAAGAGTTTTGCGGTTGCTTCCAGACGATGACAGTGAAGAGCACAAGAGGGATGCGGTGATATTTATCTTGCTCTTGATGCTGGTGGTTACGGTTATAAGATGCATCGCCAGCTTTTATCAGGATTACACAGCTCAGAGGGTGGTGCATACGGCTTTGGCCCATTTACGGGAAGATACCTTTGCGCATTCGCTGGATATTCCGGTAGGTTTTTTCGCGAGCGAAGGTCCCAGCGATACCGTTAGCCGGCTTGTGCGTGATACGAGTTCGATAGGAAACGGTATAAAGGTTCTGCTTGGCAAGGCACTTCGCGAGCCGCTGAAGGCTGCCGGGTTGATTGCGGCAGCAATGCTGGTTGACCACCACCTAACGCTTATATTTTTGTGCGGCGCACCGGTTTCATTGTTTGTTCTTGGCAAGCTTGGCAAGAAGATGAGACGCGCAACGAGACGGTCGCTTCAGAGCTGGGCGGCTATGCTTGGCAAGCTGGAAGAGGCAATTTGTGCGATTAAGGTAGTGAAGGTTTATAACCAGCAGAAGTATGAGCATAGTGTGTTTGAGGGTATCAACCGCAAGCTTTTGAAGCAGCAGTTTCGGATAGCGAAGATTGACTCTGCCGCCGGGCCGATACTGGAGACGCTTGGGATGCTGGCAGGGTCAGTTGGATTGATATTTGGTGCTGTTTGGGTTTTTGGTGGTACGATGATACCAGCTGACTTTTTCATGCTCCTGTTCTTTCTTGGCGGTTCGGCCGAATCAGTCAGGCGAACCAGCGGTGTATGGAATAAGGTTCAACAGGCTAATGCGGCAGCGCGGCGCGTCTATTCCATTATCGACCGACGTCCGGAAATAGAAAGACCAGATGCATTTGAACTTGCACCTTTGAAAGATAAAATCGAATTTAGAAATGTTGTATTTACCTATCCGGAGGCAGAGAATCCGGCATTAAAAGAAATCAATCTTTTCGTGCAGGCAGGGCATAATGTTGCTATCGTAGGCCCCAACGGGTCAGGCAAGACAACACTGGCCAATTTGATACCGAGATTTTATGACCCCGATAGCGGACAGGTTTTAATAGACGGTAAAGACATCCACGATGCAACACTATTTAGTTTGCGGAGCCAGATTGGAATGGTTACGCAAAACGTGGTAACATTCAATGATACCATAGCGGCAAATATCGCATACGGTAAGCCCGGTGCTACCAAAGAAGAAATAATCGCTGCGGCTGAGCGGGCGTTTGCTCACGAGTTTATTTCTCCGCTACCCAACGGCTATGATACAATAATTGGCGAGCAGGGTGCTGGTTTTAGCGGGGGGCAGTTGCAAAGAATCATTATAGCCAGAGCTATTTTGAGGAACCCCGCCATCCTGATTTTCGATGAGGCCACCAGTCATGTCGATGCCGACAGCGAAGCAAAAATTCACCAGGCTATTGAGGAAATTATGCGGGACAGGACCAGTTTTATAATCGCCCACAGGTTCAGCACCGTTGTTACCGCAGATGTGATAGTGATAATGGATGGCGGCCGAATTATCGCCCAAGGCCAGCACGAGAAGTTAATGCGAACCTGCCCATTGTATCAAAGTTTGTATGAAACCCAGTTGATAACCTTGGAATGATACATTCGCATTGGCGTGTTTGAAAAGGAAAAACAGCTTGCGATGCATCGAACTGGGCACAATTCAGGTGTCATTTATTCAGGGTTGTACTACAAGAGCGGTTCGTATAAAGCGAAAAACTGTGCCAAAGGCCGCAAAGAGCTTATTGATTTTGCCGCAGAACATTTCAATCTCTGACATAGCGAGAATACCGCTGTGATTGGGTAATATGTTGGCGCGGAAGGAACAGGGTAGTTGGCGTTACTGTCTGTCGGGGGTAAACACTATTTCAATTCCATAGCATGGAAATAGATAGCAAAGGTTCTCTTCATAGTACTCCTGTATTAGAGGATGCGCGTTGATGAGCCAGCCAATCAGCTTTTTAACAGGATTTATAACTCTAAATGATGACTTAAATATCAACCGTTGTGATAAAATCCTTATCCTAACATCTGTATAAAAAGCTGGTACCTTTCTTTTTAGCTGATTTTCGGCACTAACAAGATAATAAAAACTATATAAGCCAAAAAATCTATTATGAGTAAAATCCGAAAAGTAATAAGGATTAGAGAAATGTGGTACGAAAATGTGGGCTCTGCCGTTATTTTTCAGAATTCTTACTATTTCTCGCATCAAATTCTCAAAATTCCCTATATGTTCAAGAACACTTCTGCAGTGAATCTGGTCAACTGAGTTATCCGGCAGAAATGGAAGTCCCTGCTCTAAATCCGCTACTATATCGACATTTGGCAGGTTTATCTTATCCACGCCAATTCTGCCTTGTTTTCTCTTTTGGCCACATCCCAGCTCAATAATTATGGGCTTATCCCCCTTAATTACTTTTTCAAGGTCAATCTTTATTAAAGAATCCACTTTACGATTTTCCTTTCGCTTCGGAACGATTCTTGATCAAGCTTACAAGCTCTTTTCCCAACACTTTCAAATCGAATTGCTCGGCATCAGACCTTCCTGTTAGGCCCATTTGCTTTCTCAGATGAGGCTCTTTTATCAACAAAAGGGTTTTCTCAATCCATTCAGGAAAACTATTCGCAAGGAACCCATTAATACCTTCCCGAACATACTCAGCGTTTACGCCGACAGGACTTGCGATTACAGGCAGAGCCGCCGCAGCATATTGTAGAATCTTGAAGCCGCACTTGCCGTGTGTAAAGCGATTGTCTGGTAATGGGGCGAGGCCGATATCGCTGGTAATTAAATCCCGTACCTGTGTTTCCAGCGACCAGCGGTGTTTTTCCACACCTATGTTCCGGAGGTCAAAAAAGCTGTCACAGATTATCCGCAAAACAACATTATCACAGCGAGAGCCAATCTCCTCAAGGGCAGGTTTAATCTCCTCAAGATAGCCAAATGTGCTTTTGCTGCCAATCCAGACCAGACGAACTTTTCCATCATTTGGCTGGGCAACCTCTTGTCTGTAACTGTTCACGTCCAGGCCGGTCGCAAGCACCTTAGTATTTTGATTAAAAGCTCGGGCGTGATTGGCAAGATACGAATTACCAGCTATGACCATATCTGACAGCTTAACCGTTCTTTCAAATGACTTCTGTCTTTTGCGGCTTGTTTTGTCTGGATTCTTGTCACTGTAGATTACTGCGTCATCAAAGTCGTAGATTACCCTGTTTGCATAGCGACGCAGCCAAAAGGAGTCGAAGGGATTCAGACGTTTTTTATGCAGAAAAACAGTGTCATATTTAGCGCTTCTTCTTAATAGTCTCCAGCGAGACAAAAAGCTTGCGGGAAAACGAGCAATATCACATCGAATTCCATTATCGCACAGGATATCGAGATAAGCCTCTATTCGCTGTCGGAAGCTTGCGTGATTAGGATTGCTTGTTAATACGAGAATATCCACTCTTGGGTCCTTGACTCGGAGAGTTATATCAGTTTTATCCTGTGGTTTTTTCGTTGCTTTCGTAACAGCTTAGCTTCAAGATGGGCAAAAGCTATCGATTCTTGTACATAGCCTCATAGTATTTTTGATATTCGCCGGAGACAACGTTGGCCAGCCATTTCTGATTTTGCAGGTACCAGTTTATCGTTTTCCTGATTCCTTCTTCAAAGCTTACTGACGGTCGCCAACGCAACTCTGTCATTATCTTTTTAGCCTCGATTGCATATCGCCTGTCGTGGCCAGGTCTGTCTTTGACGTGTTTAATCAGCGACTTTGGTTTATCTAACCGATTCAGGATTAATTCTATCACTTCCAGATTCGTCTTTTCATTGCATCCACCGATGTTGTAAACTTCTCCGGGCGGTGCTTCAACTAAAACCTTCCAGATAGCCGTGCAGTGGTCATATACATACAGCCAGTCGCGCACATATAAGCCATCGCCGTAAACAGGCAGCTCTTTATCGTTCAAGGCATTGTTAATCATTAGTGGAATTAATTTTTCCGGAAACTGATAAGGGCCGTAGTTGTTTGAACATCTGCTGATGTTATATTTTACACCCCAGGTGTGGCCGAACGCCTCGACCAGATGGTCTGCCGCGGCCTTACTGGCGGAATACGGCGAATTCGGACCAAGCGGTGTTAGCTCGGCAAACTTGCCCTCCGGGCCGAGTGAGCCATATACCTCATCGGTCGAGATTTGGATGAACCGTTCTAACTTTTTGTCACGTGCAGCTTCAAGCAAAGTCGATGTTCCGGCAACATTAGTTTCGATAAAGGCTTTCGGTTCGGTGATTGAACGGTCCACGTGGCTCTCAGCGGCAAAATTAATAATTACATCTATTTTATACTCATCGATAATATTTTCTATGAGAGCGCCATCGCAAATATCGCCTCTGATGAATTTGTGGCTGGGGTGGTTTTCAAATCCGGCGAGATTTTTAAGATTGCCGGCGTAGGTGAGCTTGTCGAGATTGACGATAAAGCAATCAGGGTGTTCTGAAAGCACCATTCGAACGAAATTGCTTCCTATAAATCCCGCACCGCCTGTAACCAGAAGTTTCCTCATAATCTCTCCAAAAAGCGTTCTAACGGCACCTGCCAAGGCTCAATTGGCTCATCAAGCAGAGCTTTGATTTTGCTGCAATCAAAGCGGCTGTTTAAGGGCCTTGCAGCAACAGCGGGGAAATCGGCAGTTTTGCAACTGCTTAAATCCACTTGCCATTTGAGCTTATCAAAAATGAATTTTGCCATTTCAAAACGGCTGACGTAGCCCGCACTTGCAAAATGAAACAGGCCCTCAGGTTTCTTTGATAACAACTTGCAAACTACTTTAGCAACTTCCGTTGTAGCCGTCGGTGAACCTATCTGGTCGTCGACAACCTTTAACCTTTTGTTTGCTTTTGCACGTTTAATCAGCTTGGCTACAAAATTATCGCTACCCGAGCCGTAAGTCCATTCGACACGCATTATACAATGGCGGCAGCCGCTTTCAACTAAAAGCTCCTCGCCAGCCAGCTTACTCGCACCATATGTGTTTATCGGATGTGGCGGGTCGGTCTCGATATAGGGCCTTTCGGACTTACCATCAAAGACAAAATCGGTGCTGATGTGAAGAACCCATACACCGGCGTCTTTGGCAGCAGAGCCGAGCTTACCTACAGCTTCACCATTCACTTTGTATGCCAGTTCAGTTTCGCTTTCTGCCTTTTCGACATTCGTATAGGCAGCACAGTTAATTACAGCGTCAACCTCCTTTAGGGCATCAGCGAGATGATTTTCATTTGTGATATCAAACTCGGGCAGGTCAAGCACAGTTGTAGTAAGCCGGCGTTGCTGACAGGCCAGGGCCAAATCTGAGCCGAGCATACCCTTGCCGCCCAAAATAGCAACCCTATCCTCAGCCATCCTTACGTGTCCATTCGTACGGGATATGGTTGTCATGGGGGTGAGTGCGGTATTCATCCGGCTCCGAGTAGTCATACAACTCGGAAACTACATTTACTATATAAGCTTCAGTTTCGCTAACACACATCCAGCCATGCTGAACACCCGGTGGTATGCGAACCAATCCAGGACAACGCTCGCCCAAATAAAGTTCATTCACTGTCCCAGAAGTGGGCGAATCTTTACGCTGGTCGTAGAGGGCGATTTTTACCATCCCCTTGATGACATAAAAATGGTCTGTTTGTTTCTTGTGCCAGTGCCAGGCTTTGACAACGCCGGGATAGGTCGTGGTAAAATAAACCTGGCCGAATTTTTCAAACCAAGGGTCATCGGCTCTGAATATTTCGCCGAGCCAGCCACGCTCATCAGACAATACTTTCGCCCGTCGAGCCTTTACACCATCGATAAGCTCCCCGGAACTGCGAACAATCAGTCCCTCATCCGCAAAAACCGTCTTTAACGTCGCTATTTTTTTGGTCACTGTGGTGGCTCCTCTATAATCAGTTCATTTACTCTCTTTAGAGATTCGAACGTTCCAGCGTCGCTCCACCAGCCATCGAGGATGTCATAGGCCAATTGGCCTTTTGCAATATAAGCATTATGAACGTCGGTGATTTCAAGCTCGCCACGAGCTGATGGCTTGAGCGTTCGTATAATATCAAAGACTGAGGCATCATAAAAATATATGCCGGTTACAGCATAATCCGACTTGGGTTTTGCTGGTTTTTCCTCGATACCAACAATCTTGCCATTGGATATTTGAGCGACACCAAAACGCTGGGGGTTTGGCACTTGCTTGAGGAGTATCCTTGCGCCGGTTTTTTGGGAGATAAACTTGTCAGCATAGTTTTTTAGATTTGCTTGAAAGATGTTATCCCCGAGGATGACAGCCGAGAGCTGTCCCTGTGCAAAATTTTCCGCAAGTCCCAACGCCTGGGCAATTCCGCCAGCCTCATCCTGCACTTTATATGTGAACCGGCAACTGAACTCTCTGCCGGAGCCCAGCAGGCCAACTACATCGCCCATATATTCAACGCCGGTTACGATCAATATCTGGTCGATGCCAATTGAGGTTAGTTTCTCAATCGGGTAATAAATCATAGGTTTTTGCCCTACGGGCAGCAAATGCTTGTTTGTAACCTTGGTTAGTGGCCTCAGCCGCGACCCTGTGCCGCCGGCAAGAATAACACCTCTTAAATCCACATTCATCTCCTTATGAATTATTGTAGTCTGAAGATTCTAAGGCCCACGAGCAACGATGTCAACGATAGCTTAGAGGAATCCGTCTGGATTTATGAAAATCCCATCTGTCCACAGTAGACAGCAACCTCAAAAGCACCAAAAAAAAACTTGATTATCAGCTATTAGGCAAGTATTATTCGTTTCCAGCTTAACTGTTGGTTACTGGGGAATTGTCCGAGACGGCCAGAGAATTACTGTATTGGTCATTAGAGGGTTTTAGTGCAACCCACGGGGACGGAGTCTGGATATAATCAGCTTATTTTTTTACATAAGGATAGGGAGTTTTCATGCAGGAAGGAGCAAGTAACACAAGTTCTTTGAGAGAGCCTTTGATTGCTAAGCAGAAAGTTGTGGAATTGAAAAAAGAGGCAGTGCATTTGCCCTCGTGGAACCTTACTCAAAGGCAGGTTCAAGATATAGAACTTTTGCTCAACGGTGCATTTTCACCTCTGGATGGTTTTTTGACCCAGCCCGATTTTGACTCGGTTTGCAAAAAGATGCGTCTGCAAAATGGCTCGCTTTGGCCCATGCCGATTACTCTGGATGTAGATGAGCGGCTCGCAGCATCCCTCTCTCCCGGAGACCGCTTGGCGTTGCGCCATCCGGAGGGAATAGTACTGGCTAACCTGACAGTTAAGGACATCTGGCGCCCCAGCCGCAAAGAAGAAGCACAATCGGTTTATGGCACTACAGATGAGGCACATAGTGGGGTTTTTTATCTTCTTCATCAGACACACCCAATATACGTAGGCGGCACTCTGGAAGGCGTGGAACAGCCACCTCATCATACCTTCCAGCATCTGCGTCATACGCCGTTGGAATTACGGAGCCTGTTCAAGAAACTGGGTTGGCGAAAGGTTGTGGCTTTCCAGACTCGAAATCCACTGCACCGCGCCCATGTGGAGTTGACGAAACGGGCCGCAACACAAACCGAAGCAAATCTCCTTCTTCATCCTGTGGTTGGCCGCACCAGCCCCGGCGACATAGACTATTTTGCGCGTGTGCGTTGCTACCAAGAGGTTCTCAAACATTATCCCAAGCAGACCACAATGCTGAGTCTTTTGCCCTTGGCTATGCGTTTGGCTGGACCGCGAGAAGCGCTATGGCACGCTGTTATCCGGAAGAATTATGGTTGTACGCATTTCATTGTCGGGCGCGACCACGCTGGCCCTGCCAAAGATAGCAACGGCAAGCCGTTCTACGGTCCCTATGATGCCCAAGAACTTGTCAGAAAGCATGAAGAGGAGATTGGAATCAAGATGGTCGCCTTCGAAGAGATGGTCTATGTAGAGGATTCCGCACAATACATGCCCAGTTCAGCGGTGCCGAAAAAGGCGAGGGTTCTGTCTTTGTCAGGGACTGAATTTCGTCGCCGGCTTCGTGAAGGCCTGGAAGTTCCCTCATGGTTTTCCTATCCTGAGGTAATATCCGAACTGCGCGGGTCATTCCCACCAAGGAGAGAACAAGGTTTTACCGTGTTTTTCACCGGCTTGCCCAGCTTTGGCAAATCAACCATAGCGAAAGTTCTGATGGCAAAGCTGATGGAGATGGGACAACGGCCCGTTACATTGCTTGATGGCGATATCGTTCGCAAAAATTTATCAAGTGAACTGGGCTTTTCCAAAGAACATCGCGACCTGAATATTCTACGTATTGGTTACGTAGCCAGCGAGATTACAAAAAACCGCGGTGTGGCTATTTGTGCTCCCATTGCTCCATATACTGCTATACAGCGCCAGGTGCGTGAGAAGATCGAGCAGTATGGCGGGTTTATCGAAGTGTATGTAGCGACCCCGCTGGAAGTCTGCGAGCGAAGAGACCGCAAGGGACTCTATGCCAAAGCCAGAGCCGGTCTGCTAAAGGAATTCACTGGGATCGATGACCCCTACGAATCGCCGAAGACTCCCGAGGTGTTTGTGGATACGACCCAGACCACTCCAGACCAGAACGCCCAGCGGGTCCTTCTGCATCTGGAAAAAGAGGGCTACATCGAAAAACCTTAGTTGCGACGCTTTGCGGCGAGTCAAATGTCGCAAGACTGAGCACAATGGATCGCAATCTGTTATGATTGAAACAGATGAAAAATATGAAAAGTGGGATCTAGTCATCCAGCCGAGAAGGCAATGGTTTGAGCTGCATCTGCGAGACCTTTGGCGCTACAGGGATCTGATATCTCTTTTCGTCAAGCGGGACTTTGTCACTTTTTATAAACAGACCATTCTTGGCCCGCTATGGTATCTTATTCAGCCGGTCCTTATCACCATAGTATTCACGGTAATATTCGGAAAGATTGCACGAACTTCCACGGACGGAATTCCTCCATTTCTTTTCTATCTTGCCGGCAATGTTGCCTGGGGTTATTTCGCAAATTGTCTTAGTCAGACATCAAATACATTCGTGAGGAATGCGGGTATTTTCGGCAAGGTGTACTTTCCGCGGCTTACGGTTCCTGTCTCGATTGTTATTATCAATCTGATGAAATTTGGCATACAGCTTATTTTGTTTCTTGGCTTTTACTTCTATTTTATTGCGAGCGGTTCTCCGATTCGACCGAATTTGCTTGTATTATTACTTCCCGTTTTAGTCTTTCAAATGGCGGTTCTAAGCTTGGGTTCGGGTATTTTAGTTTCCTCTCTTACCACGAAATATCGTGACCTGACTTACGTGATGAGTTTCGCAGTTCAACTGTGGATGTATGCCTCATCTGTGGTTATTCCCGCATCGTCAATCCCCAAAAGGTATCTGCCAATTTACATGCTCAATCCGATGGCATCAATTGTAGAGTTATTTCGCTGTGCTTTTCTGGGCCAAGGAGTTGTGAACGTTGTTTATGTGAGTGTCAGCTGGGCAGTAACTTTGGTAGTTCTTTTTGGAGGGATTATTCTATTCAGCCGGATTGAGAAGAGCTTTATGGATACGGTTTGAGTATGCCAGAGACAGTCATAAAAGTTGAGGGGCTTTCCAAACAGTACCGTTACGGCGTGATTGGGCACGGGACCTTATATAAGGATTTGCAGAGCTGGTGGGCCCGGGTTCGTGGCAGGGAGGATCCTAATATAAGAATCACATCGGATATAGGTCCCGGCCTGGATGGTGAGTGGTTTTGGGCACTTCGGGATATTTCCTTCGAAGTGCAACAGGGTGAGGTACTCGGCATTATAGGGTGTAATGGGGCAGGCAAATCGACCCTTCTAAAAATCCTTTCTCGCGTTACGATCCCCACAAGGGGTTCAGCAAAGATAAGAGGCCGGATTGCATCCCTGCTTGAAATAGGCACAGGTTTTCATCCGGAATTGACAGGTCGTGAAAATATCTACCTTAATGGCGCAATTCTTGGGATGACCAATTCTGAGATAAAGAATAAGTTTGATGAGATAGTTGACTTTTCCGGCATAGAGGAGTTTATTGATACACCTGTAAAGCGTTACTCATCGGGAATGCATGTCCGGTTGGCTTTTGCGGTGGCGGCTCATCTAGAGCCTGAAATTCTGCTTATTGATGAGGTATTGGCAGTTGGAGACGTGGAATTTCAGAAGAAGTGTTTAGGTAAGATGGATGCTGTTGCAAAAGGAGGAAGAACGATACTATTTGTTAGTCATAATATGGCAGCAATTCACAATCTATGCCCGCGGACTATGTTGTTTGATAAAGGTGAGCTTTTATTAGACTCAACTACGGACCAAACGGTATCACAATACCTGAACCGGAACCTACTTGAAGGTGCGACTGCATCGGCAGAGGAAATAGAGACGCGGATGGAAGGTTTGATTCGGAAGAAACAACCCTTCATACGTTTTCGAGAAATTGCACTACTTGATGAATCCGGATTTCCTCGAAAATCATTTCATTCAGACGAAGATATTGTTGCGTCAATTGACTTTGAATGCCTGCAAGCCGTTCACGATTTATTTATTGCAATAAATGTTGTTGATGAAAATGCCGTTCCTATTCTGACAACTTTAAACTTTGATGACCCTCATGTAACTGAAAGCTCTCATGGACTTAAACCCGGTCTTTATAATGCTTCATGCGTTCTGCCTGCCAATACTTTCGGAGGAAGACGGCTTTACCTCACGATTCACCTGGTATATTTAAAGACGGAGCATCTTGTCGTAAATAAGATTCTCGAATTCGAGGTCATGTTTAAAGGCTATAATAACAGACACGGCGTCGGCAGCGATGTTTTTGTCAGGCCTCAGTTATCCTGGGCGATACGACCCGGGCGCAGGGAGGGGTTAAGCAGTCACAAGATTTGATATTTACATTTTGTCCGGAAGGAAGTAGAGATGTTCAGAACACAACCGCTTAAAATTGCATTGGGTGATTTGCGTCATGAAACAGCAGGCCGGCATTCGGTTTTTATGCCTATCGGGATTGCTTGTATAGCTTCGTATTTGTTATCTCAGGTTGATCCAGGAGATGTTGAGATTCGGCTTTATGACAGGCCAGATGTGATTTTGAAAGATATTGAACGGTGGAGGCCGGATGTTGTAGGCCTGTCCAATTACTGCTGGAATGCGGAACTGTCCCGGCTCGTGTTTAATTATGCCAAGGAACTGAATCCCGAAACTGTCTGTGTTGCCGGTGGGCCGGAATTCCCGACGGACCAGACAGAATGCAGAGACTACCTGCTCTATAGAAAAGAAACTGATTTTTATGTCTATTTTGAGGGTGAAGTTGTTTTTGCCGACCTCATTAAGAAGCTTCAACAAGGCACGGAGGCGTTTGAACTTAAAAGCAAACCGCAAAAGGGCATTATGTCAATCCATCCTTGCACAGGCGATTTGGTAGCAGGTGAACCGGCGCCGCATCTTAGAAATCTGGATGAAATTCCGTCTCCTTATTTGAATGGTCTTTTGGACCAGTGGTTTGACGGATATTATGCCCCGTCAATGGAAACTACAAGAGGTTGTCCATTCTCATGTGGATATTGCCGCTCAGGACTAAAATGGTATAGCACTATTACGAGATTCAGCATAGAGCGTATAAAAGCGGAATTAAACTATATTGCCCGTCGAATGATGGCTCATCCTGATGTTTTTTTAGCGATTTTTGATGCAAATTTTGGGATGTTTGAACAAGATGAAGAAGTTGCCAGCCATTTGGCGAGATTGCAAGATGAATTCGGATGGCCCAATAACTTTGAAATGGCTGGAGTTGCCAAAGCAGATCATGACCGCCTAATGAGGATATCTTCCCTTCTGAATAATAAAATTCCTATTTGTAGCTCAGTCCAAACATTAAACCCTGAAACTCTGAAAGTCATAAAGCGTAAAAATCTTTCTATGGATAAATACATAGAAATTAACAATGAGATTTTACGTCGCGGCATGCACTCGATTTGCGAACTGATTGTGCCGCTGCCAAAAGAGACAAAAACATCTTTTTTCGAAGGTGTGAAAGCCGTGACTAATGCAGGGGTCAAAGATGTTTTTGCTTACACCACAATGGTCTTAAAAGGGACTTATCTTGACTCACAAGAGCATCGGGACAAATACAAGATGCAGACAAAATTCCGTCTGGTGCCGAGGCAATTCGGTGAATATACGGGCCGGAAGTGTTTCGAGATTGAAGAGGTTTGTGTCGCCACCGACAGCATGTTGTTTGAAGATTATTTGGATTGTCGCGGTTTGGCCCTGATGTTATCACTTCTGTCTCACGAACAATTTGACCTCATATCCCGGCATCTTGTGGAGCTTGGAATTAGCAGATACGAGCACCTTTATTATGTTTGGGAACTGGTTAGTTCCGGTGAAACTGAATTGTCAAAAATATATAACGAGTATATAGATGAGACCCAAAAGGAGCTATGGGGTAACAAAGAGTCCATATATGAATATTTCACAAAACGGGAGAATTATGAAAAGTTATTGACCGGAAACTTAGGAGATAACCTTATCCGGAAATATAGAACAAAACTTCTTCTCAAATGCTGTACCTCGGCAATTAAGATAGCATACTCTGCTATTAGAGCCATCGTCGGTGAAAGCATAACTCGAGAGGTCCAAGAATCTTTAGATGCGGCAGAACGTTGGATGATCTCCGTGAGAAATGTGAGTTTGTTACAAAATGGGCTACTTACTGATAATGTTGAAACCTTACACTTGCCATATGATGTGTATGGGTGGTACCTTTCAGGCAGTGATTCCAGTCCACTGGTTTCACATAATACCGTTGCTAACTATAAGGTCTTTTATAATTTAGGTGAACTTAGGAGGCTCTTGGACGAAGGGGAAAAACTGTTTGGTAGGGACTTCTCTTATCAATTTGGAACGGCTATCATACATTGGAGCATAAGGAAATTTTGGCGTAAATGCGAGCTGGTTACAAAGTAAAGTATCATATGTTAAATGATAGAACAATTTTGATTACAGGTGGGACAGGTTCATTCGGCCAGGAATTTGCGAAGAGGATACTTACCAAATACAAGCTGCGCAAAGTCATCATATATTCGAGAGACGAATATAAGCAATATATGGTGCGCAAAAAGTTTGAAGCTTATGAGGAACAGTTGAGGTTTTTTCTCGGTGATATAAGAGACAAAAGCAGGCTTTTGAGGGCTTTTGAGGGGGTGGATTATGTTGTTCACGCAGCGGCTCTGAAGCAGGTGCCAGCCTTGGAATATAATCCGACGGAGGCCGTTAATACGAATGTTATGGGCGCGGACAACATAGTCGATGCAGCTGTAGATACGGGGATAAAGAAGGTTATAGCGATCTCGACAGATAAAGCCGTCAGTCCAATAAACCTTTATGGCGCAACGAAACTGGTTGCTGAGAAGATATTTATCGCCGCGAATGCTTACGGCGGAGGCAAAGTCAAATTTGCGGTTGTCAGGTATGGCAATGTTATGGGTTCACGAGGCAGTGTCATTCCGTTATTTATGGGTCTGAAGAGCAGCGGCGTCAAAGAATTTCCCATTACTGATGAAAGGATGACCCGTTTTTGGATTACGCTGGAGCAGGGGGTTGACCTGGTGCTGAGGGTTCTTGAAGAGGCTGAGGGCGGAGAGATATTCATTCCAAAGATTCCTTCTATGAAGATTACCGATTTGGCAAAGGCGATCGAGCCGAGCTGCACTTTCAGATATACGGGAATAAGACCGGGGGAAAAGCTTCATGAAAGTCTGATTTCATATGATGAGGCACGAAACGTCAAAATATTCAATGGTATATATGTGATTGTACCTCAGTTTTTTGAGAGCATGGTGGTTGACAAAAAATACTCGGGGTACCCTTCAGTTCCGGATAATTTTGTTTTTCAGAGTAACATAAATGATGCGTGGCTCAGTCAGGATCAGTTGAGGAAGATGTTAAGGGCGATAGAAATTGAATAAATTCATACCTTATGGTCGTCAATGCATAGAGGAGGATGACATTAAGGCAGTCGTTGAGGTTCTTGAGTCCGGTTGGCTCACTACTGGTCCTGCTGTGGATGCCTTTGAGAAAGCTGTAGCTGGATTTGTTGGTGCTGAATATGGGGTGGCTGTTTCAAGCGGAACTGCAGCGTTACATACTGCTGTGTTCGCAGCGGGATTAAAACCCGGCGATGAGGTTATTATACCTCCGATGACGTTTGCTGCGACAGCCAACGCGGTTGTATTTCAAGGAGCAACTCCTGTATTTTGCGATGTTGATGCTGATACACTATTGATTGACCCTGACCTTATTGAGGCGAAGATTAACCCAAGAACCAAGGCGATAATCGCTGTTGATTATGCGGGTCAGCCGTGTGATTATGATGCGCTGCGTAAAATTGCCGACAGGAATAAGCTATTTCTTATTGCCGACGCATGTCATTCAATAGGTGCTTCATACAAGAGTCGAAAAGTTGGCACGTTAGCTGACCTAACTGTTTTCAGCTTTCATCCAGTAAAGCATATTACGACAGGCGAGGGGGGAATGGTAGTTACCGACAATCCGGAATATTCCAAGCGAATGAAAATGTTTCGTAATCACGGTATTACATTGGATCATCGGCAACGTACCAAAAAGGGCTCGTGGTTTTATGAAATGGTGGACTTGGGCTACAACTACAGGATTACGGACTTTCAATGTGCGCTGGGAATAAGCCAATTGAGAAAGTTGCCTGCATGGATAAGCCGGCGTCAGGAAATTGCCGCCAGATATAACGAATCTTTCAGTTACGTCTCGGCAATTGAGCCGTTGGGGGTAGCTTCTGACGCCTCTCATGCATATCATTTATATGTAGTAAAATTACTGAGCGCAGAGCGCAACGAGGTTTTCAGTTCTTTGCGAAATGCAGGCATCGGAGTTAATGTACATTATATCCCGATACACCTACATCCTTTTTATCGCAGAAAATTCGGGGCTGAGGAAGGGTTATGTCCTGTTGCAGAAGCTGTATACGAGCAAATTCTTTCGTTGCCTATGTTTCCGGCGTTAACCGATGAAGATGTGGATACGGTCATATCCTCTGTAAGAGAAGCTATATCGTAACATACAGGTATGAAAGATATAATTTGGAAGGGCGAGAGGATTTCCAGATTTGTTTTGGGCACTGCCCAGTTAGGTATGGATTACGGCATCGCTAATGTTTGTGGGCAGCCGAGCGAAAAATTGGCTTGCGAAATTGTTAAGACGGCATTGGGATATGGTGTTAACTGCTTTGATACTGCTCAGGCGTATGGAGACAGTGAAGTTGTTTTGGGCAGGGCGTTAAGATATTGCGGGGCTGAGCCGGATATAAAGATTATATCTAAGCTTTCGCCTGAGTTGCGGCTGACTGATAGTGAAGCTGTTGAACAATCGATCAAAACCTCATGTCAAAATCTCGGTGTTGACCAATTGTGGTGTTTGATGCTTCACAGAGCCGACTGGCTTGATTCGTGGCACAAAGGCTTGGGGCAGATATTGTGCCGCAGCAAGGTGGCCGGTGATGTGAGGTATCTTGGTGTCTCAGTATATACGCCTGACGATGCGAGGAGAGCTTTGGAACACGCTGATATAAAGGTTGTTCAAGTGCCGTGCAGCTTGTGGGACCAAAGGATGTTGCGCGAGGGCATATTTGACATGGCCAAAAAGAAAAGTAAACTATGTTTTGTAAGAAGTATTTATCTGCAGGGTTTATTGCTGCTGTCACCTCAGGATGTGATGAAAAAGTTGCCTCTTGCAAAGCAGGCGTCGCAGAAGTGGTACGAATTGGCCGCCCAATTTGGCATGTTGCCGAAACATCTGTCTATAGGTTTCGGTTTGTCTTTAGATGTGCCCCTGGTGATTGGGGTAGAAAGCATCCAGCAGTTAAATGAAAATGCTCAATTATTTCAGCAAGCTCCGATATCAGCTGATGTGAGCGAGGGGATTCGGTCTCAGTTGTCACCGTTCCTGAGTGACGAAATCGTGGACCCTTCTTTATGGCGAAACTAAAAGCCAGACAGGTTTTAGCGATTATACAGGCTCGTATGGGCTCAACACGTTTGCCAGATAAGGTGTTATTGCCTATAGTCGATAACAAGGGAGCCCTTGAGTTGATGCTGGAACGAGTTCGTCGTGCTATACAATTGCAAAAAATAGTTGTGGCGACAACAACGTCCCCAAGTGATGACAGAATAGTGGATTTGTGCAAACGTCTTGGCTATGAATATTTCAGGGGGAGTGAGGTTGATGTTTTAGATCGCTATTACAAGGCGGCATTGGTTTTTGGTTCTCCAGAGGTTATTGTTAGACTGACAGCGGATTGTCCCTTACACGACCCTGTGATTATAGATAGGTTTGTAAGCCGTTTTCTTGATTCAGAAGTCGATTATGTTTCAGATGCTGACCCGCCAACATTTCCCGATGGAGTGGATACTGAAGTGTTTTCGTTTTCGGTTTTAGAAAGGGTTTGGAAGGAAGCTCGTCTGAAATCAGAACGAGAGCATGTAACACCTTATATACGAAAGCACGCAGATACGTTTAAAGTGGTAAAAGTTGAATGCGAAAAAGATTTGTCTGACCATAGATGGACGCTGGATGAAAAGGAAGATTATGAATTTATAAGACATATATACAGGAATCTTTATAGAAAAAACCCGGCATTTGGGGTGGGAGAAATCTTGGAGTTTTTGGCAGGACATCCAGAACTCGAAGAGATTAATAAACATATTTCCAGAAATGAAGGGTACCAGAAATCCCTTAAAGAAGATAAAATTTTAGATTCGGATGACAGGAAAAGAAGCTAATGGGGAAGTCTCAAGATTTATACATGAAAAAAGGTAAAAATCTAATCCCAGGGGGGACTCAGTTGCTCTCCAAGCGGCCAGAGATGTTTTTACCAGGGTTATGGCCTGCTTATTACGAGAAAGCCAAAGGATGCGAGATATGGGATTTGGATGGTAACAGTTATATTGACATGAGCTATATGGGTATTGGCTCATGCGTATTGGGATATGCTGATGAAGATGTTGATAATTCGGTAAAAATGGCCATAGATAGAGGTTCTATGACTACTTTAAATTGTCCGGAAGAAATACAGCTTGCCGAAGTTCTGTGTGAAATTCATCCCTGGGCAGAAATGGTAAGATATGCCCGAACCGGGGGGGAAGCAATGGCTATTGGGACAAGAATTGCCAGAGCAAGGACAGAAAAGGATTTAATTTTGTTTTGTGGTTATCACGGATGGCATGATTGGTATTTATCCGCGAATTTGGCAGATGATAAAGCTTTGGATGGACACCTTCTGTTTGGTTTGCAACCAAAGGGGGTTCCAAGAGGTTTAAAGGGCACGGCAATTCCATTCAATTATAATGATACGGAAAAGTTTTTATCGCTGGTGGGCAAGTATAAAGGCGAGATTTCGGCAGTTGTTATGGAGCCTATACGAAACCATTATCCTAAAGATAATTTCTTAGAGGTCATTAGAGAGACAACGCAGAAGCAGGGAATAGTGCTGGTATTCGATGAGGTTTCATCAGGTTGGAGACTTAATTCAGGTGGAGCACATTTAAGCATAGGGGTTGAACCGGATATTGCGGTGTTTGCAAAGGCTATCAGTAACGGTTATCCAATGGCTGCTGTTATAGGCAGAGCCAATGTGATGGATGTAGCGCAGGACACATTCATCAGCAGCACGTACTGGACGGAAAGAATAGGGCCGGTGGCTGCGTTAGCTACTATAAATAAGTTTAGACGAAACGATGTTCCGGAACACCTTATAGCCAGGGGTAAGGAGATTCAGGAGGGCTGGAAAAGGTTGGCCCAAAAGCACCATTTGGGTATAACAGTTTCCGGCATCTATCCTTTAAGCCATTTTTCATTTGAATATGAAAACCCAAGGCTTGTAAAAACTCTTTTTACACAACTGATGCTTGAGAGAGGATATCTATCTACGACAGGATTCTATGCATCGTATGCACACAAGAAAGAACATATTGAAAAATATTTGGCAGCGGTGGATGAGGTATTTCCTTTGATATCGAAGGTAATCGAAGAAGGAGAGCCCGGAAAGTATTTGAAAGGGCATGTTTGTAATGCTGGTTTTGAAAGATTAACTTGAGGTTGAAACCGATATCAAGAAAAATGTAAACAGTAAGAATATTACCGTGGTTTTAGAAAGATGTAAAAAATGTACCTTACCAATTACTTGGGAGACACTTTATTTTAGGGAGTTATAACAATGCCAGCAGTAGAATTAAAAAGATGCGTAAGATGCATTATGCCAGAAACTCAACAGAGAATAGTATTCGATGAAGAAGGGGTATGTGGAGCCTGTAGGCAAAACGAGATTAAAAAGGAAATCGATTGGGACGCTAAAGAGAAAGAGTTGCTCGAACTTATTGAACAGTATAGGGGAAAGAATTCCTATGATTGCATAATACCATATAGCGGGGGCAAGGATAGTACCTATACGGTATATGCTTTGGTTGAAAAATATAAAGTTAAACCTTTGCTTGTCAGCTTTGACCATGGGTTTTTAAGGCCGAGGGTGTTAGAGAATCGCACAAAGACTGTTAAAAAACTTGGGGTTGATATTTTAACCTTTAGACCCAACTGGAAAGTTGTTAAGAAATTGATGCTTGAATCGTTAAAGCGCACAGGTGATCCCTGCTGGTATTGCCATACTGGTGTCGCTGTCTATCCTATGCAAATGGCTGTTAAGCTGAATGTCCCGTTAGTATTCTGGGGAGAGCCAAGCGCCGAATATAATTCTTATTCCAGCTATGATAAACCGGAAGAAGTGAACGAAGAAAAATTCAATAAATTTACAAATTTAGGGATGACAGCTGAGGATATGTTTAAATTTTTGAAGGGCTCTGCCAGCATGAGAGATTTAGAACCTTTTAGATATCCTTCGTCGCAGAATTTGAAAAGGATTAACTGTCGGTCTGTATTTCTTGGTAGTTATATCCCTTGGGATGCCAAAAAGCAAGCGGAGCTTATAAGGAAGGAATTAGACTGGCAGTGGGACACTGTCGAGGGAATTCCAGAAAGTTACGGCTATCCAAAAATTGAGTGCATGTTGTGTGGTATAAGGGATTATATTCTATTCATCAGAAAGGGGTTTGGAAGGACGGCCCATTTAATAAGTATGGATATTAGGAACGGTCAGCTTTCACGCAAGGAGGGTCTGAAGCTTGCTAAAGAATATGATGGCAGAAGGCCAGCAAGTATGGACTGGTTCTTAAATGTGTTTGAAATTACAGAGGACGAGCTTATGGATATAGCCATTGGACACACTGCAGCTCCTAACGTTTTTGACCCAAGTGAAGTAAGACCTGGGCCAAAACTATGGGACCAAGATTTATGGGACAAAACAAGATAAGAAAAGCTAAAAGAAGAAGCGTGTTTATCGAGGGCAAACATATCTACCTGCGAGAAATTAGACTTTCAGATGCAAACAAGAATTATTGTAATTGGATAAATGACCCCAAAGTTAATAAATATCTGGAGAGCCGTTTTGAAAGGTGGTCGGTGAGTAAACTAAAACGGTACATAAGCGACGTTAAGAGAAATCCCGATAACGTTTTTCTAACAATAGTTTCAAGGGATAGAAATAAACACATAGGTAATATTAAGATAGGGCCTATCAACCGAAGTCACAGGTATGCAGATGTGGGCGTAATAATTGGGGAAAAGTCGTTTTGGGGCAAGGGTATTGCCACCGAAGCGATAAAGTTGGTTGTTGATTACGCGTTTAATAAATTGGACCTTCATAAGTTAACAGCGGGCGCTTACAGCCGTAACATTGGGTCCATAAAAGCTTTCAAAAAAGCTGGTTTTTCGGTCGAAGGGGTCAGAAGAAAACACTGTCTTTGTAATGGTAGCTATGTTGACGGTGTACTGCTTGGAATCGTTCGAAAATGAATGCCTTTGTACTAACCGAAAGTGGTAAAAATACAGGGCCTGGGCATATTGCACGCTGCATATTCATATATCAGGCCTTTGAAGAATGACGAAAAAGAAAGAAGTTCTGTATACCATTGAAGTCCTCGAAAACAGCTTCAATGATATCCCGCACGCTGAAAATCAATGACAGCCAAAGGCTCAAAAGAATGTGGATATTGACACGTCCGAAAACTGAGAAATCACAGAACTGATATTCAGAATCTTTTCAATGTTCGACAACCAAAGTGGTACGGACTAAAAGCGGAACGAAATACTCATGAGCAACATCGTAAAAATTGTGGCTCGCACTATCGGTCCCAACCATCGGCCCTTTATCATTGCCGAGATGTCCGGCAATCATAATAAATCGCTCGACCGCGCAATGCAGATTGTCGAAGCCGCCGCGCAGGCCGGTGCGGATGCACTAAAATTACAAACCTACACCCCAGATACCATGACGCTTAACCTGACCGAAGGCGAGTTCTTCATCGACGATCCCGCCAGTCTGTGGTACGGCAATTCACTTTATGAGCTTTACGAAAAAGCTTACACGCCGTGGGAGTGGCATGAGCCGATTTTTAACCGATGCAAAGAGTTGGGCATAATTGGTTTCAGCACTGCTTATGACCCCACCGCTGTCGATTTTCTCGAAGAACTGGATGTCCCTGCCTACAAAATAGCCTCAAGCGAAAACACGTATCTGCCTTTGATAAAAAGAGTAGCCAAAACCGGTAAGCCGTTGTTGATTTCTACAGGGATGGCAACAGTGGGTGAATTGGATGAGACTGTAAAAACTGCTCAGGACGTTGGATGCAAGGAGATTATCTTGCTGAAATGCACCAGTTCGTATCCGGCTAAAGCTGATAAAGCAAATCTTTTGACTATACCTCATATGCGGGAACTGTTCGGTGTGCCTGTAGGTATTTCGGACCACACGCTCGGCATTGGAGTTGCAATAGCTGCAGTTGCGCTGGGTGCAAGCGTGGTCGAAAAACATCTTACCCTGAATCGGTCGGATGGAGGAGTTGACGGTGCGTTTTCTATAGAGCCTAAAGAACTCAAAGCTTTAGTTGAACAGTCACAGCAAGCATGGCAGGCTATAGGGGAGGTTTATTACGGACCAACTGAAGAAGAAACAGTGAAGGGGCGTCGTTCGTTATATGTCGCAGAAGATATGAGAAAAGGTGATGCATTTAAAGCGAAAAACCTGAGAGTTATAAGGCCTGGTTGTGGCCTGCCGTCCAAATATTATGATATTATTATCGGCAGGCGTATCAATCGTGATGTGAAAAGCGGTACCGCTGTAAGTTGGGATTTGATCGAATGATGGATATAATCTTTCGACCGTTTTTTGGTTTTGCGCCATGGCACTTATGTTAAATCCAAAGGTTCAAGAAATTGAGACTCCACCATCAGTGGCAATAGCTGATAGGACGAGGGAGCTTTGTGCTCAAGGCCTGAAAGTTGCGAGGATGCAAACGGGAGAACCTTGCTTTAATACACCTGGGTACATAATCAAGGGTGCATATGAGGCTATGCGCAATGGCTATACTCATTACTCGAATTCTCAGGGAATACCTGAATTACGGTCGGCAATTTCGCATTGGTATAAGGAGGAATACGATGCTTTAATACCGCCCGAGAATATTTTAATAAGCAACGGCGCAATTTGCTCGATTTACTGTATATTAGGTACGATTCTGAGCCCGGGTGATAATGTGCTGGTGCCAGAGCCTTTTTGGCCACAGTATAAGCATATTACTACCCTTTCAGGGGGGAACATTAGGTGTATTGAGACGAGTGAGACAAACGGAAGGCTTACGCCTAATTTGTTTGAGCGGTTTGTTATGCCTAATAGCAAAGTCTTGATATTGAATAATCCTAACAATCCCTCTGGAATAGTTTATTCGCGAGAGGAAGTCGAGGAATTCTTAGAAATTGCAGCTGCGTATAGTATGTTTGTTTTAGCTGACGAAGTTTATAATAGGATTACCTACAGTGACATGTTTTGCAGTGTCTTCCGAGCAAGGAACTATTCCAAATGCAAGGATATGATTCTTTATGTTAACAGTTTTTCTAAAACATTCGCCATGACAGGGTGGAGGGTTGGATATAGTTTTTTACCTGTTAATTTGATAACAGGGGTACTTAAATTTTTGCAGAATTCAGTCACCTGTGTGAGTGCATTTGTGCAATATGGTGCTAAGACAGCAATTGAGGGCAGAAAAGAACACCAAGAGTGGTTTTCGAAGACACAGTCAGTTTATATGGATAGATACACCAAATTAACTGAGATTCTGAGTAGGAAGAATATCGGATTTATTCGTCCTGAAGGTGCATTCTATTTTTTTATCGATTGCGGAGAGGACTCCGAAACATTCGCGTTCAATTTGCTGGAGAAAGAAAAGATAGCAGTTGTTCCGGGTTCGGCCTATGGCAAAGGATTCAATCAGTATTACAGGATTAGCTTTGCGGTAGATCAGGAAAGTTTTGACAGGTTTACAGCTTGGTTGAATGATTGGTAGGGGTATTTTGGCCACTCTCATAAGCCTTTTACGAATCGAGAGATAACTACTACAGACTTTGTTGTCATCCCCGAACATAGCATGATAAGTCATTCTTGGTTGCCGTAAGTAATATGCACCTTTGTGAACATAATGTTCTCTTTAAAACCCAAGGGTCAGAGCAAATAGGTTTTGGTCATTTAAGTCGCTGTTTATCGTTGATTCATGTTCTACCTAATGGATGGAAGGCCAGCATGTTTGTCAATGATACTCCTTTGATTCGTGAATTAGTTTTTGCCCCAGATATAGATATGTTTTGGGGATATCACCAAAATGTGTTTCATAAAAAGACATTTGATGTTGTATTCTTTGACCAGCCGGTCGATGACATAAATTTTCTGCGTAAAGCTAAGGACGAACCTGGATGTCAAATCGTAGCTCTTGATTATTTTAATTGCAGGAATAATTATGTCGATGTTATTATAAATCTTTTTAATCCGTCAGGTGATGAGTGTGCTCGTAAAAGGCATGCAGAGTACTACGAAGGTTTGGAATTTGCAATAATAGCGCCAGGATTTAGGCGTTTCAGGTGTGAGGACAGAGAAGTTAAAGATAAAATTGGGCAGGTTTTAATTATGATGGGGGGAGCAGATCCAGGGTTGAAGACTTGCCAAGCATTGGACTTTTTGTCGGAATGCGGTTTTGTTTCGGATATTGAGGTAGTAGTTGGCCCATTTTGTCTTCATGAGAAAGCGATACGTCAGCGAGTGCTTCGAATGGGCAACAATGTGAGAGTTTACAGAAATCCCAAGAGCCTTCCGGAATTGATGAGTAGTGCGGATATAGCAATATCGGGTTGTGGAACGACATTTTTTGAACTGTCATTTTTGGGGACACCTGCGATTGTCTTGTCACAAAATGAAATGGAGCATAGATTCTGCAGATTTTTGGAGAGGAAAAACTTGGCAATTTACGGTGGTGATGGATTGCGCATGGCTTGGAATTTTATGAGTGTAGATAAGAATCGAGAAAATTTGATGAGACATCAAATGCAGATTTTTGATGGTATGGGAGCACATAGGATATTAAAAGCAGCAGGTATTACTAATAGTTAGTTTTAGGGATTTATTATGAAGGCAATAGTTAAAAAAACAATTAAACGTCCTGATCCTGAATGGTTGGTTAAGTTTGGAGATATTCCTGCTACAATTGTTTCCGATTGCCTCAACAGATATTACGCTATGAATGGTGAGATAAAGCCTATATTCGAAAATATCAAATTGTGTGGTATTGCGGTGACAATCCAATCGATACCCGGTAATAATATGATGAGTCATTTGGCACTTACGTTTGCTCAACCTGGAGATGTTCTCGTTATTGACGCCAGAGGCTGCGTAAGTAATGCGGTGTGGGGCGAAATTCAGGGAATCTGTGCTCTAAAAAAGGGGGTTGCAGGCATTGTTGTTGACGGGGCGATTCGTGATGTAGCCGCAATGCGTGAAGCACGGTTTCCCGTCTATTGTCGATCTGTTACACCGGCGGGCCCGCACAAAGGCTGGGCAGATTCAATTAATGTTCCAATTCAGTGCGGAGGCATTCCGGTGATTCCTGGAGATTTGGTTTTAGGAGATGATGACGGGGTAGTAGTAGTTCCTCAAGAGCTTATCGAAAAGGTTTATTGTGAGGCCCAGCGAAGATTGAAATTAGAACAAGAATGGGTTAGAAGGGTTGAAGAAGGCGAAGATTCATTAGATGTGGTTGGCTTGCGAGAAGCCTTAGAGAAGATGGAGATTGAATACCGTACGTAAAACGCTACTGGTAGTGGGTGCAGGATTAGCACAGGTTGATGCTATTAGGAGAGCTAAGCAGTTAGGCTATAGAGTATTAGCAACCGATGGCTCGGCTGAAGCTCCCGGTTTAAAAGTAGCAGATGAAGGTAGAAATATCGACGTTAAGGATGTAGAGCAAAATTTAAATTGGGCCAGGTCGGCTAAGATTGATGGGGTCACAAGTTATGCCTCAGACATAGTTTTACCAACGGTACTTGCGATACGAGAGGCGTTAGGTTTACCGGGGTTGTCTCGCAGACCATTGGAAATTAGTCTTGATAAGTCCAAGCAGCGAATTTTGTTCTCCCAGCATGGGTTACAGCAGCCTGACTTCTCAATAGTAACAAATATAGCGGAGTTAAGAAATTCGGCAAGTCGCCTCGGACTACCTTTAGTTGTTAAACCGATTGATAATGCCGGCTCTCGAGGGGTTATTCAAGTAACTGATGAACCGGAATTGGATAAAGCTTTCGAGCGTTCCGTATCAAATTCCAAAAAGGGCGTAGTTATAGCTGAGCAGTTTATTGAAGGCTTAGAATTAACCGTTGAAGGGATATCGATAGGTGGCAAGCATCATATCCTTGCTATATCAGATAAATACAAACCAGATAGTCCATACCGTGTTGCTACCCAGTTGGTATATCCGGCTGCGATTTCAGCAGATGTAAGGATGAAAGTGGTTGATTTAATTACGAAAGCTTACGAGGCGATGGGGGTTGATAATACTCCTACTCATTCTGAGGTTATTGTTAGTGAGGAAGGCCCAAAGATAGTTGAGGTCAGTTGCCGTGGTGGCGGATTCTATGTGTTTACCAAGGTAGTTGAGATAGCATCAGGTTATGATATTGTTGGAAACTGGACTCGGCTTTGTGTCGGAGACTCCATAGAGCCTGTGATGATTGCTCAAAGAGGTGTAGTTTTGCGATTTTTTACCGCTAAACCAGGTAAACTTGTCGGGGTTGAAGGCTTTGATGATGCAATGTCATCTTCTGGAGTTATTGGGGGACTTTTTATCAACCCAGGAGAAACGGTCCCTGAGTTGAAAACAGATGGTAGTAGAGTTGGCTGGATTATCGCTCGCGGCAAGTCTCGTAAGGAGGCAGTGGATTTAGCGCATCGGGTTTTTGCCAAGGTAAAATTCCATGTTGAAGAAGTATAGTTGCAGATCTTTAGATTAAAGGGGATTTCAAAGCTAAGGCGGAGGTGATCAGCCCCCCATCGGTTTCGACAGGCGCTTTCCCAAAATGCGATGTGTTTAGTCAAAGCAGATAAAGCAAAAACCGTAGCTGAAGAGATTAGGAGGCATTTTTATGAATCGAGCCGATAAGGATACCATTATCGAGCGGTATCGCAAAAGATTTCAGGAGCATCATGATTCGATTAAATCACTTGCTTCGGGAACCGAAGAACACCGTAGAATAAGGTTTGAAGCTCTAAAAGGCGTTGGCGATCTGAACAACTGCAGAGTTCTCGATGTTGGCTGTGGTTTGTCCGATTTCTATGCCTTCCTTAAGAGTGAGGGAATTGAGGTTGATTATGTTGGCATTGATATTGTTCCTGAGTTTATTGAGCATTCGGGGAGGAAGTATCCTGAACAAACGTTTTACTGTTTTGATATAAGCGATGAGAATCCTCTCGTGGGCCAGCGGTTCGACTATGCTGTGTGTTCTCAGGTTTTCAACGGTAAAATGCAGCACGAGGATAACGTCGAAGTTGCTTCGAGGGTTATGAAGAAAATCTACGGGATGGTCGAAAAGGGCTTCGCAATAGACTTTATTACAAGCTATGTGGATTTTGAAGAGCCACGGCACTACTACTATCGCCCTGAGCAAATGTTCTCTATTGCAAAACAGCTCACCAAAAGAGTGACACTTAGACACGATTATCCTCTGTACGAGTTCTGCCTATATGTTTACAAGGACTTTAAGGGATGGAAGACGGGTAAATGAGTGTTGATAAGGTTCAACTTTGTTTAACTTTTGATATTGATAACGATTTTTTGTTTTCTCCCACTGAAGGAGAAGGTCCTTTAGAGTGGCGGGGTCTGAAGGAGGGACTGAGTCTTTGTCTTGACCAGATAAGAAGGTGGGGTGAACTATATTTGCTCAAACCTGCGGTGACCTTGTTTGTCCGTGCTGATTGGCAGATTGCCTTTTACTATGGTACACCTGCGGCGATACTCTACGACGTGCGGGAATTGTGTTCCCGATATTTTGAGGGTGATTTAACGATTGATTTAGGATGGCACCCACACCTTTACAAGAGGACTCGCGATGGATGGCAAGTGGAAGCTGACGAACGTGTCCAATATGAGCAGCTAATGGGTACATATGAGGTGTTGTCGAAGGAGATGAGTAGCATAGAGATTTCGCGCATTGGGGAGAACCTTTTTTCAAGTGCGATATTAAGAGGTCTGAATGAATGTTCTATCTTAGCTGATTCGACAGCTATGCCTGGTCGAAGAATCGGTGCTACGGACTGGCGGAACTGTCCACGGCGGCCGTATCATCCAAGGGAAGATGATTATAACCGCCCTGGCGGCAAGGGCTTGCTTGAAATTCCTATGACTGTGCTGCCGATTAAGGCCCCTTATGAGGATGAGACCAAGGTGAGGTATTTAAACCTGAATTTCGATGAGCGTTTTCTCAAGGATGCGCTATTGCGCTGCATAGAGGATGAGAGATTGCTTGTAACTGACGCTCATCCCTTTGAGGTTTTGGCTTCTTCCGGACTATCTTTGCGGAAACATTTGTTGTGGGGAGGGCCTGACACGGTGTTTCGTAACCTCTGCAGCGTAACAGAGTTCTGCAAGAGCAGGGAAATGGAAGTTGTTTCCCCTTCGCTTTGTGATGTTGCCAGAGGTGTAGAGCGATGCACGAATTGAATTTTGTCGGCGGGAGGCGTTGCATTATAAAATGGTGAATAGGCTGACTGGTAAGAGCGTTAAGATATTAGACTGTACTATCAGAGACGGCAGTTATCTGATAGACTATCAGTTTACGGTAGAGGATGCCTACCTTATCGCCTCAGCCCTTTGTCGGGCTGGGATTGAATATATAGAGGTAGGTCACGGTCTCGGCTTGGATGCTCAGTGGAGAGGCAAGGGCCTTGCAGCCGAGTCGGACTATGCCTACATAGAGGCGAGTGTTGCTGCGACCCAGGGTCACTCAAAAATCGGGGTGTTTTTCATACCGGGCATTGGTGATATTGAGAGCATCAAACGGGCTGCCAATGTCGGCCTTGATTTTGTGAGAGTAGGGACAAACGTCAACGAATATACGCAGGCTCGTGAGGCTGTAGAAGTGGCGAAGCGACTGGGCTTAAAGGTGTGGTCGAATCTTATGAAGAGTTATATTGTTCCACCGGCTGAGTTCGCACAGATTTGTCAGGAGGTTGAGAAGTATGGAGTGGACGTGATTGCTATGGTGGATTCGGCGGGTGGCATGACCTCGAACAGTGTCAGGCAATACGTGAGTGCAGCTAAGTCTGTGGTGAATTGTGCTCTTGGTTTTCATGGTCACAACAACCTTCAGCTTGTTATTGGTAATTGCCTGGCGGCGGTAGAGTGTGGCTGTGTTTTTATTGATGCTTCTTTAAGAGGTATGGGCCGCAGTGCCGGTAATGCTGCTACTGAGATTTTATGTGCGCTGCTGATGCGCGAAGGGGTTGACATTGGGACGGTAAACTGCAGGAAGCTGATTCGTGTTGCCGACGAACTTGTTGCGCCAATGATGCCCCGTGATAGGGGGCTTTTGCCTATCGAGATTGCGTGTGGATTGTCGCACTTTCATTCGAGCTTTTTACCTGTTGTCGAAAGGAGCAGTGCAGAACACGGCGTTGCAGCTTTTGAAGTGGTATTAGAGATAAACGCAAGGACCAAAACTTCTATTGGCAAAGACCTTGCCGATAAAACTGCTGCCAATGTATCGCGAGACTGTAAGATCTCAAAGCCCTTGCCACGGTATGACTCACGATGGCTCAAAAGACTGTCTTGCAGGACCGTGGAGGAGCTAATTTCAACACTGAATGTTTTGTCTTCTAAGACTGGATATCAGCCGATTCTGAGCTTAGCACGGTCGCGCAAAGATAAACCTTTGCCTATAAGGCTTGCGCCTATAAGAATTGGCAGTGGCTATTGTGTAGGTCACATTGAATTAGGAGACAACCGTGAGTTTTCTAACATATTGGAAAAGTCGAAGCAACTTATCAAGTGCTGGATGGTTGATGTTCGGATAAGTTTACCGATGACCGACTTGAATGGACTTGATATTGTCCGCTATGACGATGAGCTTTTGATGTTGCTGGCACTTTGCGATTTTATACGGGTCAATACGCCGGGAAATCGGGTTTATATTCGCTCTTGTTCAGATCCTATCATTGAGCGTACCAAACAGCTGTTGAAACCTTTTGTCAATTTCTGTGATAGCGGTGCTGATGTTGGCATTGCACTTAGTAACAAATGTAAGCTTAAGTGCGACGACATAGACTGTATTTGTAGTGGGGGCTTATTGGTCATTGCGCAGATGGATTCAGTTGAAGATAGTGCGTTTGAGCGAGCTTATCAACGTGAGCTGAGTTTACATCGTCTTGACTTAGGCGATGCGCTAATCTGTGAAGTTGCACGTGTGTTTAATACCCAAAAGCGTGTGAAGCAACATGCAGGCAGGATTGCTGTTGCTGGTCAGATGGTTGTAGCAGGTGGCGCAATCGGCAAAAAGGGTGAAATAGTAGTTGACAGTGTTATCGCTCCCACGTTGATACTTGGCAAAGCTGACGGCTGTGGTGGTATAGATTCGCTTGATGATTCTGACGAAGTCCGACGTGGACAGGTGCTTGGGTGGATCTTATCTACGTATTCTTCAATGTAAATGTGAGGAGTTTTTAACAATGAGTAAGCCAATATCACGTGTGGAAGAATTGTCCCAAAGAAAGGGTAAAACAACGGTAGAGCCCTTACGTAAACACTCTACAGACAGGCTAATATCTCATGCAAGGCAGGTTTGTGAGGTGGAAGTTGAAGCAATAGTGGAAATGTCCGAACGGATCAACGAGAAGTTTTCGGAGGTTGTCAATAGAATTCTGGCTTGTAACGGCAGGGTTATTGTGTGTGGCATAGGTAAATCCGGCATCATCGGACGCAAGGTATCATGCACGCTTGCCTCGACGGGTACGCCGAGCTTTTTTATGCACGCCGCTGAGGCGTTTCATGGTGATCTGGGTATGATAAAGAAAGAAGACATTCTGCTGCTGATTTCATATTCGGGGGAGACTGAAGAAATATTGAAAATTATTCCATTCTTAAAGGAGAATGGTAATCGGATTATTTCCATGACGGGAAATGCAAATTCCACGCTGGCCAGCAACTCAGATTACCACTTGGATATAAACGTCAAGAAAGAGGCTTGCCCGCTCGATATAACGCCGACAACCTCGGCTACCGTTACCCTCGTAATGGGAGATGCCCTATCTATTGCCCTGATGAAGGCCAGAGATTTTAAGGCCGAAGATTTTGCCAGATTTCACCCCGGAGGTAGTCTTGGCAGAAGGCTTTTTGGCAAGGTTGAGGATGTCATGATCAAAAGTAACCTTCCAATTGTTTCGAAAACTTCCTGTATGAAAGATGTTGTTGGCATTATGACATCCGGCCGACAGGGAATGGCGGTGGTTGTTGATAAGCACCAACATGTAATTGGGGTGGTCACCGACGGGGATCTGCGAAGGGCTTTGAATAAGTATGAAAACATATTCGCCCTTAAAGTAGAAGGCATCATGACAAGAAACCCGAAGACTATCAGTAAAGATTTGAAGCTTTACGAGGCTGAGAAGATATTTAATCGTTATGAGATTGTCACGTTAATTGTTGCCGATGACGAAGGTAAACTTCTTGGTTTGCTGCAACATTACGATATTGAAAAACGTCGAGAAGAAAGAAGATACGCGAAAACGTGAGCAGGCTGTGAGATTCAGCATTGAAAGACAGGTTTCCGGATGACACAGAAGAAATTCGACTATACCAAGGACGAGCTTAAGAAGGCTCTTATTTCTGTCGGTGTTCAAAAGGGAGATATTGTCATTTGCCATCTCGGGATGTCAAAGCTGGGAACGCCGAAAGAGATATATGAGGGCAAATCAAAATTCGATGTTATTTATGAAGCTATAACTGAAACTATAGGACAGCAAGGGACGCTGTTAACTCCAACGTTCAGCTATAGTTTCTGTAAAGGTGAAATCTTTGACCCGCTGGAGACACCTTCAGAAGTTGGGTATTTTGGAGAGGCACTTCGAAAAATAAAGGGGGCCAAACGTTCTCTTGAACCGATATTTTCCGTTGCAGGGATAGGACCGAAAGTGGATGAGTTATTAGATGATTTATCAAATGATTGCTATGGAAAAGACAGTGTTTATGACCGTCTCAGACAGAGAAACGCGAAGCTATGCAATATAGGCGTTAGTTTATATTATACACCGTTTATTCATCATGCAGAACGAATGGCGGGGGGCGTGCCGTACCGTTTTTTGAAACTCTTTTCCGGTTATATAAAAAAGGATGGGAAATTAGTTAAAGAAAACTGGATATATATGGTGCGAGTTTGGGGAGATTTTAGCGAGCCTATTTCCATTGAGCCTGATGCTACCAAGTTAAATTTGTGCCGTTCTGTGAATGTAGGTTTAGGAAGAATAGTATGTGCCAAGTCTCAGGATTTTTATGATTTATATCGGTTAAAACTTTCTGAGGACCCCTGGTATCTTGTAAAAGGACCAGCCTGCGACCCTATCGAATCAGAAAAAGAACGGGTTGGTGTGAAAAAATATGATATAGATATGCCCGAAAATGCCAACATTGAACAAATGGTTCGTGCCCTCTGGCACCTTCCGAGGGATATTGTCTCGGACGGGTACGACGCGGCGATGGAAGCTCTGTCAAAACAGGTTCCTATGACCGTTTATGAATACCCGACCGGGACAGAATGCTTTACTTGGATAATTCCCGAAAAATGGACCTGCCATGAAGCATACCTTGAGACTACAGATGGCAGGCGATTGTTTTCATATTCCGACAATCCTCTGCATGTAGTTTCTTATTCCCTGCCGTTTGAAGGTGAGGTTAGTCGTGAAGAGCTGTTTAAACATCTGCATGTTCACCATAAACTTGCGGAAGCAATCCCATTTATTTTTAAATACTACGAACGCGACTGGGGGTTGTGCTGTAGTAAAGTACTCAAGGATAGCCTAACCGATGAACGCTATCGTGTTGTAATCAAGACAGATTTCAGTTACAGCATACTTAAAGTGGGAGAAGTTGTAGTACCAGGCAAGAGCGAGGAATGCTTTGTTCTGTGCGCCCACCTTTGCCATCCATGCATGGTCAACGATGATATGGTCGGCGTAGCAGTCGGCATAGATGTCATGCGAGAACTTCTTAAGCGAAAAAAGCTTCGTTATACTTATCGTTTCATTATCCTGCCGGAAACTATCGGTTCAGCTGCCTACCTAAGTCATCATGAGGCTCTGATACCTAAAATGATAGGTGGACTTTTCTTGGATATGCTCGGTACAGGTTACCCTCACATGCTGAAGCCTTCGATAATAGGAGATACTCAAATCAACAAATGCATCCGTCTTATTGTTAGAGAACATGACCCTTGCTCTTGGCTTGGTGACCCAATCAATGACCTGCAGAATGACGAGCGCATGTTCAATGCACCGGGTATCCGTGTTCCCATGCTCTCGTTGTCCCGGACCATACCAAGGCACGAGATTGATTCCCCGTACAGGGAGTACCATTCAAGTTTTGACACGCCGGAAAATGCGGATTTCCCAAATATGTACGATTCCCGTGATTTGGTATTGAAGATTATCGATGCTCTGGAAGAAAACCGTGTCCCGAAGCCCAAATTTAAAGGTGAATTGTTTTGTTCCAGATTCAACAGGATTGAGTATAGCACGATGTGGCCAGATATTTTTAATATTATCTTTCGCCTAGACGGTCATCGTGCCGTAGCGGACATTGCCCAGCAGTCAGGTACAAGCTTCAGAAGGGTCCGAGAGATACTGGATATATTAGAAAAAGAAAAACTAATCGAGTGGGGTTAAGTGTCGAAGCAAGCTGTTAATTTGAAACTCCTCCTGTAAAAGAGTGAAAGGACGCCCAGCCTGCCATAATACAATATATTTTTGTGGTACATTTAGAAAGGAGGCCTGTGAGGCAGAGGCAGAGGCGATGGTAGCAATGTCTCAGCGGACAGATTTCTACCTTTTCAGAAGTAGTGAAGAAGATTCCGACTTACAATGGCCGGGGAATTGTTTGGTTTAGTTAATAGTTTTACTGAGAATGCCATAAGAAAAATCGATCATGGATGAAATGAAAATCACACCAGATAAATCCCTCGAGAATTTTTTGTGGGATATCTTTATTCGGTCATTTGATTGCAGAAACGACTTGTACGAGGATACTTCCGTGTTGGATGGTGATGAAAAGGCCAGATTGCTTCAGTCGCATTTTAAAGATATTGAAATCTGGAAAAAAATATACGACAAACGCCTTTCCCTTATAAAGGAATATGTACATCTAATAAATAATAATGGTCAGGTTCTAAATGCCGAAGAAGTTGTTTTCCATCCCAAAGCCGGCTGGGTTATTTCCAATGGCGACGTCAGGGCCTTTTTAGGCAAAGTATCGTATAACCTGAATGTGAGGGTCAATATCGGCAATTGTACTTATTTCTCAGGCCCGGGGTCTGTACGAGGCGACGGCCTGCTTCAAATCGGCAGCTATAGCTGCGTCGCAGAAGGCTGTTACATTTTTGTCGCCAGTGACCATCATCCTATCAACTGTACTTCGCTGTACGGCTTCTTCCATAAAAACAATTTCAGGATGCGCTATCTGAGATTTGACATACCAAAAAATTACACCGATTATGGCAAAGGGCAGAATCGTGTGACCATCGGCAGTGATGTATGGCTTGCAAGAAATGTCAGGATTTTTAACAATGTCAATATTGCGGACGGATGCATTATCGCGGAGAGAAGTCTTGTGAAGAAAAACTGCGAACCCTACGGCATTTACGGAGGTGTTCCTGCAAGATTAATCAGATACAGATTTTCAAAAGACATCATAGAGCAATTGCTGGAAATTCGCTGGTGGAACTGGTCGCTGGCTAAAATAAAGCGAAATGCAGACTTTTTTGCTACAGACCTTACAAAGTTCGACGGTCGTCTGTCCAGTATCATCGTAGATTAGGAGCGTCGCGCCGTTGGGAAACAGATTTGCGTTAAAATTCAAGACCTTTATTCGAAGGGCTCCACGTCTACTCAAAAGTTTAAAGTTGGACGAATGTGGAGCCACGTTTATTCGTCATAATAAGAAGATATGGCGCAATTTTACCCAAAATAAAGGGGACGGGGAAATAATAGTTGAATCATACGATGTCGCCGCGAGTATTATTGCCTTCAGCTACTTTGCAAATGTGCTGGCAAAGAAACATAATGCAAAAATAAAGGTCTATGCAAAAAAACTGGCCGGCTTGGAAGCAAGGATATATAAATGGAATAACAACAAAAAGTATAAATCTTTTAATGTCGTCCCTTTTTATTACGATTTGTCTAAATCCCACTTATTAGAGGTTGAAAAACTATTTAGTAAAATTTACCCAAGGTTAAAAACCAAAAAGGATGTGGAGGATTTAAAAATAGAGGGAGTATGGATTGGAGATTTGCTTTATGATTCTCATTTAATGAGGTATAGGGTCCCTACTGTGGAGATACAAGATAAGCGTTTCCACAGTTCTTTACGAAAAGCGTTAGGTTATTATGTTTATTGGAGGGATTATTTTGACTCTCATAATGTGAAATCTGTCATCGTCAGTCATTGTGTATATGCCAGAAACGCTATTATTTTACGTGTTGCTGTTCACAGAGGGATTCCGGTCTATCAAGTAAATGCATTCTCGTTATATCATCTAACCCCCCAGTGTCTTTGGGCTTATAATAACTTCCTTTTTTATCCTGAATGGTTTAAAAGTTTGAGCCCACAAGAACAACAAATAGGGCTAAAACTTGCCAAGGAAAGGATTGAGCGGAGATTTGCTGGCGAAGTCGGCGTTGATATGAGCTACTCTACCAAATCTGCTTTTGTTCGAAATAGTAATAAAAGGGCAATACGAGAAAGTCCCCGGATAAAAATTTTCATTGCAACTCACTGTTTTTTTGATGCCCCACATCCTTTTGGGGTGAACCTTTTTCCCGATTTATACGAGTGGCTGACTTTTCTGGGAAAGATTTCTGAGCGAACCGATTACGACTGGTATGTTAAAACCCATCCTGATTTTCTTCCCGGAAATACCGAAGCTCTCGAGAGTATTATCTGTAATTATCCTAAAATAACCTTGCTTCCAAAAGAAACCTCTCACTTACAAATTGTTGAAGATGGGATTGATTTTGTTCTTACTGTTTATGGAACGGTTGGATTTGAATATGCAGCATTGGGGGTAACTGTTATCAATGCTTCCTTGTGTAATCAGCATATTGGATATGATTTTAACATCCACCCCAAGTCCATTGAGGAATATGAAAGTATTTTACTGAATCTGAAAGATCGAAAGCTGAATATAGATGTTAACAAAGTTTACGAATATTATTACATGAATTACCTCTATGATAAAGGAGCAAATTGGTTGGTAGATGACTTTATTAACCGAGTTGGCGGATATAACAAACAGGGTGATCCCATAAGTTACAAGTTATTTCTTGACGAGTTTACTGTACAAAAACATGAAAAGACACTGAAATCCCTAATGAATTTTATTGAATCAGGAGATTTTTGTTTTAGAAAAAAGCATTACAGCTGTTAAAATTAACTTGCTGGACGAAATAATCACGTTTGTTGTTCAATCTCACAGGTAGATTATATATGGCCATCGGACAGAAGACATTTGTTTTTTCAGTCCAATTGCTCAGAAAAGTAGTATCTGTGTTTGACAAGCGACTGGTCGAATCTGCGTCAGCTGAGTTGGCGGAAGAAATGATTCCGATTATCACTAAAGCGACAAAATTCGGCGCAATTAAATTCTTTTGCCCGGGAAAGATGCCTCTTGGTCGTGCACGAAGTTTATTGTCAAAAGAACCTGAAACCATAGAGTGGATAAACACTTTCACTGATAATGACACATTTTGGGATATTGGTGCAAATGTGGGGTTATATTCCTTGTACGCTGGATTGAATCCTTCCTTGACAATCCTATCTTTCGAGCCTTCCCCAGCCAATTATTATCTGTTGAGCCGGAATATAGAAATCAATAAAATGGACGACAGAATATCTGCCTATTGCTTGGCTTTTAATGATATATCCGGGCTTAATACGTTTTATATGCAAAACACGGAGCTTGGGGGGGCATTAAACAGCTTTGCTGAATCCGTTGATTGCCAGGGAAAACATTTTACGGCTTCTTTCAAACAGGCTATGGTTGGTTTCTCCATAGACGATTTTATTAAACAATTTAATCCTCCTTTTCCAAATCATATCAAAATTGACGTTGATGGCATTGAAGATAAGATAATAAATGGTGCAAAAAATACTCTTCCAGATGAAAGGCTAAAATCGCTCCTTGTAGAATTGGATAGTGGCAGAGAGCAATATACCAATAGTGTCATTAAGGTTATAGAAAATGCGGGACTAAAGTTTCATGCCAAAAAGCATAGTCCCAGGTTCGATACTGGCCCGTATGCTTCGATATATAACTATATTTTTGTTCGTTCGTAGATTGACACGATAATATCAAATGATTTGTTAAGCTTATAGTGGGTGTATGGTGAAACGAGAATATCCAGATTTTACCGTTGCGATTATTTTTGCTAAGGAAGACTTGAATAAATTTGACAGGTGTAGTTTTCCAATTTTGGGAAGACCGGTTGTGTCATATCCAATAATGGCGGCGCTGGCGTCAAAAAAAATTGACAAAGTGTACTTATCCACTCAATCGAAGAGTATCATACAAATAGCAAAAGCCTTCGACAGGCTTAAAGTTATTGAAAGAGATGGTGAATGCAAGACGATAATAGAAGAGTTCCAGCGTTCCTTATCGAAGGTCATTGATGACCTCAAGCAAGAACCCACGCAGGTAGTGCTTCTTTTAGGAAACTCTCCCTGTATTTTAAGTAAAACCATCGACAACACACTGGAAATTCTTGAATCAAAGCCTCAGTTTGATTCCGTTGTTACCGTCGTAAAAAGACGTGAGTTCCGCCCCACAAACGCCTTCCGTATAATTGATGAAGGGCTTTTGGATCCTTTTCATTCTGACAAATCCGACTCAGATTATGAATACTTTATAGACGGCCGGCTGATAATTGTTCGGACACGTTGTCTGTTAGAGCTTAAAGAGCCTTTTGAGGATATGTCTGTTGTATACGGCAAAAAAATGTTCCCTGTGTTTCAAGAAGAGGGTATTGCGGATATCGATTATATCTGGCAGGTCTCATTAGTAGAACGCTGGCTTAAGAAAAATGGGTTCTCAGATAAACTTACCCCTTAT
>Ga0315543_1000327_pt1 | contig 59811 bp, 37 predicted proteins | sample SalMarSW160210MG_2_FD_203098 | JGI IMG/M metagenome (GOLD analysis project Ga0315543, IMG submission 203098) | Salt marsh sediment microbial communities from the Plum Island Ecosystem LTER, Massachusetts, United States - Salt Marsh Sediment SW1601-210 ... | reverse complement strand
GAGTGTTGTTGTCGCTTGAAGAATCCAGGGAGATGCCGCGGTTCGTGTTGCTCCAGGCGGTATTGTCCCTGAGAGTGTTGTTGTCGCTCGAAGAAGATAGGGAGATGCCGTACCAATTCGAGTTTGCGGTGTTGTTGGTGATGGTGGTGATGTTCGAAGAATACAGGTAGATGCCGTAGATGTTTGAGTTTGCCGTGTTGTTCGTAAGGTTGTTGTCGCTCGAAGAAGACAGGTAGATGCCGTAGACGGTATTATTTGAGGCGGTGTTGTTGGTGAGGTTGTTGTTGCTCGAGAACCATATGCAGATGCCGTCGTTGTTGTCCGAGGCGGTGTTGTTGGTGAGAACATTGTTGTTGCTCGAAGACACCAGGTAGATGCCGGCGTCGTTGTTCGAGCTGGCGATGTTGTTTATCAGCGTGTTATTGCTGCTCGAAGAATACAGGCGGATGCCATAGTAGTTATCTGTTACATTGCTGTTAGAAATGTTACAGTGGTCCGCGCTGGAAAGGTATATCCCAGCTTTGCCGGTTCCAGTGGCATTCTCCACCGTGAACCCGGTTATGTTCACGTAATTTGCGTTTACATAGAACACATGGTCATTTGAGTCCGTTGCGTTCACAATGGTACCGGCAGGATTCCCCGAGGTTGAGCGAATGGTTAACTGCTTGGTAACATCCACATTTTCGTGGTAAGTTCCCGCATCGACGGTAATTGTGTGCCCATCTAAGGTATCAGGAGCATCTATCGCCGCCTGTATGGTCGAGAAGTTCTCCCCACTATCAATGTTGTGGACTGGGAAAGAGAGTGTACAGAAGCTGTTATCCGAACCATAGCTGGTGCCATCACCAATTGCCTTAGCCCTGAAGTGATAAGTGGTATTCGGCGATAGGCTGCCCAGAGCAAAGCTAAAGGCTCCTGTTGTGTTCTTTGATTCCGGGGTAGTGGTATTGCCATAGCTCGTAGTTTTTCCCCATTCAAAGGAGACATTCACAGTTGGGGCAGTGCCCAGGTTGCCCAGATTGCCATTCAAGGTAGCTGAGTTGCCGGTTATACCACTGGCATCGTTTGTGGTTACCGATGGTGGGTCTACGTCGTAAGTAATGCCAAGAGTTTGCCAGTAGAAACTGTAGTAGCCATCAGGATGAGGCCTGTAGAAATAACAATCATAGTCCATATTCATATCCAGACGGAAAAGCCCGTTGGGGCGATTGCCACTAGCCGTTCCCCAACTGTTCAGCATAATCCAGTAGTCGTTAGCCGTTCCGTCCTCATCATTGTAACCGACGCACAGAACGGCATGACCACCGCCCTCACCTTCCACCCATGTATGGCCGCAGGAAAAATCTGGGTTCCAGATGACGCTCTCATTTTGATTGTGCCAGAAATTAAAGAAATTGTTCCAGTCACTATCGTTAGCCAGGAAGAAACCGAACCAGACAGCTTTATTTTGATTAAGGACATTCGTAATATTGGCAATCGCCGTGGCTGGTCCTACACCATGAGTGGTTACCGTCTTACCCTGGATAGAAGTAATGGTATAGTTAGGCGTGGTGGAAATCGTGCCGCAATCTGTATTACATGACGCATCACCGTCTTGCCACTGGGCATTAGTGTTAGACCAGGGGATAGCCATCTCGGTACCATTGTAAAAATCTGCCAGGTCTTCTAACCAGCCCCCGCTACAACAAGTCTTCCCGATTTCACCGAATTCACAGGAATTCAGATATTGCACAGACAGCCGGCCTTTGGTTCCGTTCTGAACATCAAGGGCAATCTCCATAACGCCGGTGCCAGCCCATGCCCAGCAGTTGCCGCACGAACCCTGGTTGCGCTGAGCAGGGGTGTATTCGAGGTGGTCTAAGAGACTAATAGACCCCTCTGGGGACTGTTCAAGCCGGCGTTCAATCTGCTCACTGATATGAGCTTCAGGGGCCTCGTTGTAGCTTTCTATCCATCTCTGTAGTTCCTCTTGAGACGGCCTCATAATAGGATACTCGTATTCCTCAGAGATATTCGGGGCGCCGCTGTCAGCGTTGTTACCAGGCTGCCCGGGAACAATAATCACGTCTATCTGCCTCCCCTGTTCATCAACGAAGGTTCTCACCAGACAGGGATTCCCAGCCTCGGCGATTGCAGGACCTGTGCCTGGTATGAATGAGGCACTACTACCTATAATAAGCAGTGCTGCGATAATTATTATACCTAAAGCTCTTTTTTTCTTTGCCATTGGCGTTCTCCTTAAATCATTTATGGCGAATTTTTGCGGCGTTAGATGTACATTATAATACCGTATAATACCGTTTAGATTATGGGGAAAGGCGGTATTTGTCAATATTTCGCCGAGATTGCGGAGCCTGTTCCGAGTAAAACGAGGAAGCTCGCTCTGAGATTGCTTCGTCGTCCGTCAAGTGACGGACTTCCTCGCAATGACAAAGGGGGGTGTCGTTGCCGCCTTTTCTTATTGTCATTGCGAGCCGAAGGCGCGGCAATCCTTGTTGCGAACGAAGTGAAGCAATCTCGCCAGATTGCTTCGTCGCTACCGCTCCTCGCAATGACGGTCAGTAGTCAGCAGTCAGCGGTTAGCTAATTACTGAAGGCTGAAAGCTGGCTATTCCAGACCCTACAATGTTCAGCAATATCAAACTAAGTCTCCATGCTGGTTCCAGTTACCATATAGTAAAATCCTGTCATCGAAATCATCCCATCCATCGCGATTGAAGTCACAGCAAGACTCATACCCACCACCACCTTGCTGGGCGTTCCAGCACTGGTAGAGCAGAATCCTGTCATCAAAATCAGCCCAATCATCATTATTGGCATCCCCCTCACGTGTCGTGCCAAAATCTACCACCGTGGTGTTTCCAGCACCCAGCGTTACGCTGGTGTTCACCTCGCTCAGGCACGTCCAGTTCTTAATGGAAACATTATAGCTGTCAGGGGCGATGCCGGTGATGTTGAACACCCCGGTACTGTTGGTGGTGGCATTCATCGGCGACCATGCCGTCTCATTTCCAGTTGTCGAGTTAAAGAACCTTACATCAAGTCCCCGCACCCACCTGGGACCTTCAGGAGCTCCTGGAAAGCTAACATTTCCTTCCAGGGTAGCACCGGTCGGCATCACTAACGGCAGATAATCTTTGTTCGAACCTCCGCTGATATTGTAAGGAGTATCCCAAAAGCCAGTGGAATCCTTCTCTGTAGCATTTGGATATTTTGTGGTGTAATCCGACCAGTAGTTTCCGCCGACATACGGCCCACCAACGATGTTCGGCCCGGTACTATTTGTGGTGTTCCAGGTGTTGGTTCCGTCATCGTAGACATTAGCCGTGTTGTTGAAGTAGTTGTTGTAGATGGTGTTGCTGTTGCTGAAACTAAGCAGCGTGATGCCGTGCTTGTTGTTCGTTGCAGTGTTGTTCATGAGTATGTTGCTGATTGAAGAAACCAGGAAGATGCCTATCTGTTTATTATTCGAAGCTGTATTGTCAGTGAGCGTGTTGTTGCTCGAAGAACCCAGGGTGATGCCATAGTAGTTATTTGTGGCATGATTGCTGGAAATGTGGCAATGCTGCACGCTGTCTAAATGAATTCCAGCCATATAGTCTGCAGTGGCATTTTGAACCGTGAACCCGGTTATATTCACCCAATCTGCGGTAACATTAAACACATGGTCACTTGAATTTGATGCGCTCACAACCGTATTTGAGGGATTCCCCGAGGTTGATTTGATGGTTAACTGCTTATAAACATCGACATTCTCGTTGTAGGTTCCCGCATCAACCGTAATCGTGTGCCCAGTTGTAGTATTAGAGTCGTCTATCGCAGCCTGAATCGTTAGGAAATCTTCTCCAGTGTCCACGTTGTGGACCGGGAGAATCAGGGGCAGATAATCCTTATTCGAACCCCCGGTGATATTGTAGGGAGTGTCTCCAAAGCCGTCCCCATTGGTATCATTCCCGCTGTAATTCGACCAATAATTGCCGCCAAGGTATGGTCCACCGATGATATTCGGCCCTGCTTGTTTTGTGGTATTCCAGATGTTGGTCCCGTTGTCCCAGGCATTATTGGTGTTGTTGAAGTAGTTGTTATAGATGTTGTTGTTGCTTGAAGAATCCAGCCAGATGCCGTAGTGGCCGTTGTTTGAGGCAGTGTTGTTGGTGAGGTTGTTATAGTTGCTCGAAGAAAGCAGGAAGATGCCTTTGCAGTCGTTCGAGTCTACGGTGTTGTTGATGAGGGTATTGTTGCTCGAAGAACCCAGGGAGATGCCGTCGTCGTGGTTTGAGGTGACATTGTTGTTGGTGAGGTTGTTGCTGTTGGAAGAATACAGGACGACGCCGAGGCCGGTATTATTCCAGGCGGTATTGTTGGTGAGGTTGTTGTTGTTCGAGGAAGACAGATGGATGCCGTAGTTGTTGTTCAAGGTCACAGTATTATTGGTTAGCGTGTTAATACTCGCTGAATTCAGCATTATCCCAAAATCATTCGAGCTTACAGTGTTATTGAGCAGTCTATTGTCGGTTGCGTTCATTACATAAATTCCAAATCCAGCCGTGTACCCTCCGCCGGATGCCGTCGCATTGTATAGTTCGTTGTTGGTTATCGTGTTATTGTTGGCAGGTCCGCCCATTATACAAATACCCATAGCACTTGCATTCGTTCCATGCCCTGTCGTGTTGTATATTTCATTGTTGGTTATCGTGTTATTGTTGGCAGGTCCATAATAAGACGCTATAAAAATGCCCATAGCGCCGGCATTTGTCCCGGATGCCGTTGTATTGGAGATATAATTGTTATCTACCGTGTTATCGCCAGAACCCATTATTTCAATAGCAAAGCTATAGTTGCCAGAAGGACTGGCAACAAAATTGGTGGTATTAAATATGGTGTTATTTATGACTCGATTGAAGTGGCTGAGGCGCCATACAGCGATAGCATAACTGGTATTGCTGATGTTGCTATTCGTTACATTGTTATAGGTAGAATTCTCCAAACCTATCCCTGCCAGGCTATGAGATACAGTATTGTTATCTAAAGTGCTGTTATGCGTTGCATTCAGGTAAATCCCGCCCATGTTATTACTACACATAACATTGTTAGAGATGTTGCAGTGGTTTACGCCATAAAGGTAAACCCCGGTGGCATTGCTTCCCGTGGCATTTTCCACCGTGAACCCGGTTATGTTGGTATAATCTGCGGTTACATAGAACACATGGTCATTTGAGTCCGTTGCGTTCACGACGCAGTTCGCAGTGCCATTCTCGGATTTAATGGTCAGATTAGCCGTATTCACGTCCACGTTTTCACTGTAATTGCCATCCTTAACGCAAATTGTCTCTCCACCGGTGGCATTATTGACCGCATCCTGAATGGGCGTGGCGCTGGCACTGAAAATGCCCCCATTGCGCCACCAGCCGGTGGTACTGACACAGATATCGCCGCAGGTGCAATTCATCACGGGTACGGAGGTGGAGGTGCGCAGGCGAATAGCGACATCCTCATTATGAGTCTGTCCCAAATCCCACCAGGTGCCGTTTGCGCCATTCCAGCTGCAGTATGTGAGGTTGGTTACGCATGGTCCGTACTGGTCTGTTGGGCAAGGCCATTTGAAAGCGGTGTTATTGAACTGCACCACTACCATAACGGGGTCACCGGCAGTCAGCGCCAGCGGCGAGGTTAATGGCACCGAATGGTATCCAGGTTCGTTATAGCTGTAGTTGAACTGGCTGACCAGCAGGGTGCTCAGCGATGTCGTTGCCACATTAAAGTCGTCATAGATGTATATATCGATGTCACTGGTGGCACCCGTGGTCCAGAACTCCACGCGGGTAGCATAGGTATTGTTTGCCGGGGTGAAATTGCACAGTCCCCAGGCGACGGTAGGTGTAGTAGACGCCCATCCAAAGTAGTCATTCTGGCAATCATCGTCGTAATAATAGATGCTGCCGTTGTTGTCGTAGTCCTGCCAGTCGTACATATATGAGGACCAGGTGCCGATGCTGGCCGAGCCGTAAGCGATGGTAAAGTATCCAGCGACACCCCAGCCACCCCAGGAGTTCTTCACAATCCAGCCGCCAGTGCCTGGCCCGGCATGAGGCAGGGTGTCGTTCCAGCCAACAATGAGCACAGCGTGGTTGGGGGAATACGTAGGTGCGTAGTACAGGGTATAGCTGCCATTATAGGCGGCGAATTCATTCTTCCAGGAAGTGGTGGAGTTATCACCGACAAACAGGTGGGTATAAACCGGGCCGTTTGCTTGAATATAGTTCTTCAGCAGCGTGGTATTGGGTGCCGACCAAGTCGATATGATTCTCCAGTCCAGCAGCGTCTTGTTATACGGACAGCTGGAGTTGCAGGCACAATCGGTGATGTTATATGGGTCGTTTGCCTCATTGACTATACCTTTCTGGGAGAACAGGCTGGCAAGCATCTTGTAGTTCCCACCGTCGCAGCTGCCCCATCGGACACCAGGAGGACAGGGACAGTTGAAGTCATTTAGCTCGCGCCAGTTGCATTCCTTGGCATTGTTCTCGGAGTAGTCAGGACCGGGGGGAGTGGTGTTGGTGTCGATTAGTACCTTCGATTCGACATTACCAAGTGCGGCAAAGGCGTAGCAGGCACCGCAGATTCCCTGGTTCTTCACCGAGGTAACCCTATTCGGTGGTACGTTACGCCAATCAAATGCAGCTGGCGGCTGCCCCACCGGCGCCCCTCCAGCCATAGAGCCGTCAGACAATGCCTGCTCGCTGATATGGACAACGCCCGTCATTGATGGCAGAGCACCTGTTCCGTGCCCGTCTATCACCGGGGGTGGTTGGTACTGCGGCGGCGGCACGCTCGGTGCCTCAGTTGGTACAGGTACAGGTGGTTCCGCCGCCTGAGCCGGTAAACTGTCGCTCACAGGCACGCCAAGAGGCATTACCGCCATCAGGAGCACAATAATACCGATAATAAATCCCAGTTTTTTCATTTCAACCTCCTTCAATCACCCACGGCAAATCCTGGGGGTTTAGATGCATCTTATATTGTGTAGATTATGGGCGAGGCTCACATTTGTCAATGCCCCACCGGGATTGCTTCGGCACCAGAGTGCCTCGCAATGACAAAGGGGGGTGTCATTGCGAGCCGAAGGCGCGAGCGTAGCGAAGGGAGCAGCGTGGCAATCCCAAAAAGGAAAGGGCGGCTTTGCAGCCGCCCTTTATACTACATATCAGCTTAATTTATTCCGGTCTCGCCGTGCCTCTGAGTATGAATATCACGGCTACGATAAGCACTATCACCACCACCACAATGGCTATTATGCCGCCGGTGCCCAGTCCACCAGCAAACCAGCCGCCGCCACCCACCACCTGAAACTGCCCGGTTTGCCCCGCCAGGGAAACGTCATAAACGCCTGCCTTCGATTTGGTTACCGTGAATATCACATTCTTGCTTGTCCCTCCGGCAACGGACACCGACTGGCTATCCTCAACCGCACCGTTGATATACAGAACGGCATTATAGTTGCCAGTCTCCCCACCGGTATTAGCGACATTAATCGAGATTGTCACATCCTGCTTGGGCTTAACCTGCTGCGGCGAGATGTCAAGGGCAGAGGCAGATACACTTGCCGGCTTTACCGGTATTTCCGGCATTCCCGACACTATATGCAAGGTAACCGGGACTGACACTGTGGGGGACCCGGTAATGGTGATTGTAGCAGTGTAATCTCCGGCAGCCATACCGGTGGTATCAACCGACACGGTTACGTCCTCGCACTCACCTGCACCAAGGCTGCCACTCGTGGGACTTTCACTGAGCCAGCCAGCACCATCAGTTATGTTCCAGTTCAGTGTTCCAGTTCCCGTGTTGCAAATCTCAAGCGTCTGGCTTGGAGGATTTTCTCCTTCATTAGTAGTGAAGGTAAGGGGTGTCGGGCTAACCGAGATTTCGGGAACGCCAAGATTCAGGGTGACTGGCACCACGACAGGGGCAACCCCATTGATCGCAGCGACTCCAGCTCCTTCAGGAGGACTTGCAGGCATAATGAACGCTTCGCTAATGGTGATATTGGCGTGGTAAGTTCCCGCTGTCAGGCCGGTTACGTTAACCGCCACCTGGGTGGAATTGCATTGAGCTGCAGCGAGGTTGATGCCCATCGTCGGGCTCATGCTGAGCCAGGTCACGTTACCATCCGTTATATTCGCCGACCAGTTCAGTATGTATCCACCACCGTTGCATATCTGAAGTGTCTGGTTCGGGGGATTTTCTCCCACATTGGCACTGAAGTTAAGGCTCGATGGGAGGGCCAAAATTGCCGGCGGCAGCTCCATGAAGTTGGCGGTTACATTCTTGGTAAAGTCATCCATGGTTATGCTGGTGGGGTTGGTGCTTCCCGTTAAGTTTCCAGTCCAGCTCACAAACCCCCAGCCTGGCGTTGAATTCACCGCCAGGAGATTTACCACATCATCCCAGTCCCAAGTGGAGACGTCGGGATAGGAGGACGGAGCCACCCCGTTTATCTTCACAGTCCCCTTACCAGCCGGGGTTACATTTACCGTCAAATTAGGGGCACCAACCATCACCGTGCCATCGACCACCTTGGTCCAATTCAGGATAGAACCTGCCATAGGGTCCTTGATAAATGTAACATACGGCTTTGAGCCTGGGGTAAAGTTCAAGCCACTGACCCCAGTAGAACTCTGACTTGTAAAGCTTACGGTGGCAAACACAAAGCTTTCGTTAATGTTGGGATACCCAGGTTTCGGCCCATATTGCAAGAAAGCCCAACCTGCAGTGTTGTTATAATCAGGGTTGGTGGGAGGAGGAGGAGACAGGTCAGGGGCCTGGCCGTTAGGCAAAGTGGCAGGATAGCTTATGCCAGTCACGTTAACATAAGTAGGGTCATATAATAGGTACATCGAGAAACCAGCCATATCGGCAGCGGTTGGGTCCATGACCGTAACGTTCACGCTAAAGGCTTCATCAAAACCCACCTTGGTCACATTGGGCTGGATTTCAAAGCCACAGACCAACGCCTGAGCCAGAGCCACTTTTGGCGGTGCCCCCGGCACCAGCGTCAGGGCTAAAATCACTCCCAGGCATAAAACGACGCTCATAATCTTGCTTCTCATCTATTCACCTCTTTCTCGTGAAATCTAGTTCCGAGACCATTTTCAACCTATTGAGCCAAACTGTAAAACACAATAGAAACGTTGTCAAGACCTTCTTTCAGGTTCACCAACACCTAAGATGCCCAGCCAAACCTGTCACCCTTTACCACAACATCCTTTCTCAAACTAAGTCTCCATGCTGGTTCCAGTTACCATATAGTAAAATCCTGTCATCGAAATCATCCCATCCATCGCGATTGAAGTCACAGCAAGACTCATACCCACCACCACCACCTTGCTGGGCGTTCCAGCACTGGTAGAGCAGAATCCTGTCATCAAAATCAGCCCAATCATCATCGTTGGCATCCCCCTCAAGAAGCACACCAAAATCACAGGGAGTGGTATTACCACCAGTCAAGTTTACTCCGCTCTCCAGATTGCTCAAGCTGGTCGAACCCTTGACTGCAACATCATAGCTACCAGGGGTAAGATTGCCAATCGTGAAGTTCCCACTGCTATCAGTGATGGTATGTGTCTTCATTGTCACATTCTCAGTCGTTGTGTTAGGGGCAAAGAACCTTACCGTAACATTCGTTGCCGGCAGTCCTTGAAGCCCAACATGCCCCTCCAGAGTGGCTGTGGTACCCTCCGGGGCAAAGTGGGCGGTTACATTCTTATCCCAATCCATAGTTATGTTGGTGGTGTTATCACCTCCAGTGAGATCCCCGCTCCACTCGGTAAATGTCCAGTTCGGCACTGAATTCACCGCCGTAAGATTTACCACCTCATCCAAACTCCAGGTGGTGGTGTTGGGATAGGAGGATGGAGTCACCCCATTTATAGTCACATCTCCCTTGTCAGCAGGGGCTACATATACCGTCAACACCGGCGGACCAACCTTCACCGTGCCGTTAACCACCATCGTCCAGTTGAGGTAATCCGGCCCGGCTTTCAGGATGCCAGTCTCCATGTCATAATCTGGATCTCCGCTATCCTTGACAAATTCAAGGGTGGCGAGGCCACTAGCAGACTTGCTCTTCATGTGTATGGTAGCAACGACAAAATCAGTTTCGGTGGTGGTTGAACCTAGCAGACCACTGTCATAATCAATCCATCCTTCAGTGTTATTCCAGTCCGGGCCTGCCAAGTCAATGGTAAACGGGCTACCAACAGCACTACCACCATCAATGCTACTTACTTCAAGCAAGCTGGCGGTGAAGTCTATATGAACCATTGCCGTGTCTATCTCCCGGGCTGTTGGGTTTTTCACCGTAACATTCACGTCAAAGGGCGTATTAAAGCCGACATTCTGCAGTGCAGGCTCGATTTCCAGGCCCACGTCCAGGCCTGCAGCCGAAGCCACTTTAGGCGCCACCGCTGCCGGCACCAGCATCAGCCCTAAACATACCGCAAGGACAATCGAAATTGCCAGGAATTTCCAGAGTTTAGCCATTCTTACCTCCAGGGCAAACATTTACCTTATTATACATATCACATTAACCTTGTCAATAGGTTTGGTTATATGGGGAGGAACTTCCAGGCTTTGACCATTTTACATCCAGGATAAACATTTACTCATTATTATATCACGACTCTAACTTTGTCAATAGATTGTAGTTATCTATCACCCTCTCCTTACCTGTCATTGCGCCATTATAGCATGAGATTGCTTCGGCACCAATGTGCCTCGCAATGACAGGGGGCGTCATTACGCCCCTTTTTTCATTGTCATTGCGAGCCGAAGGCGTGGCAATCCCGGCAGGGTGTGTGAGATTGCTTCGGCACTGCGTGCCTCGCAATGACAGAGGGTAGACGTGACTCGCAATAACAGGGATATAAAAGAGCGGTCACCAGTCAGCCAATCGCTGAAGGCTGATAGCTGATAGCTACTAAATTTGGTCATTACACTCTCCGTGTTCGGAAGATAAGCACCAGAATCACCAGCCACACCACAGCAGCAAGGGCAATAATAACCCACAACCATGACGCAGTAGCCGGTGCAGGCGGCACAACTCCCTCCCGACCTGTGGTGAAGGTTCCCGTAGCGTCACCAAACACCGTAGTATCCTTCATCGCCTTTACTGTCCAGTAGTAAGAAGTGCTGTAGGAAAGCGTGCCGGTATAGGTGTAAGTCGTCCCTGATACTGAAGTCGCTGATACTACCTCAGCATTGGTCTCAGCATTCACCAGGCTGAACTCATAGCCTGTGGAATCGGCAACAGCATCCCAGGTGAACGGAATATTGCTCACCGCCACGCCAGTGGCGCCATTGCTGGGATTGGTCAGCGTTACCTGAGCCATAGGACCAACGGCAACGGTGAAGCTGCGTACCTCAGACCACGGACTGTGAATTATCTCACCGGTCTCAGCATCGGCAGAGCGAACCCTCCAGTAGAACTTGGTGCCGCAGCTGCCAGTCCCCAGCGCTCCATTCTCAACTACATAGCTGGGACTCGTGCCACTGGGTGGCTCGTAGTCTATCTCCCGGCAAACGTTATCCTTGTCACTGATGTCGACTATCACCTCGGTGAAGTCCTCATCCAGTGATATCTGCAGGTTGTACGAGCAAGCATCGCACTGCCTGTCCCACTTCAGAGTGAAGGCGTCGTTCCAGCAGTAGCACGGGTCGGCATCTACCACAGCATCGGCTGCCAGTGAAAGAAGCGTCGGACCTGCCTTGGCATAGCAGTCCTCATAGGTCCACAGGCGACCCAGTGTAGAGATGTAGCGGGGATCCTCCTCAACGACAGTGCCGTTGTAGTAACGGGCATCATCAATAGCCCACAGCTTGCTGTTGGTGTCCGGAGTTAAGCAGCCGCATATCTTCAAGCTGGAAGGCTCGAGCGTGAATGCCCCATGATACTCGTTTACCTCCTCAATGAGGTAATCCCACATTGCCTCGCCGCAGGCTACCTCCTCAGCAGGATTGAGACAGCGAGCCACACCGGTGACATTGCCGTCCGCATCATAGAAGGTGGCGTAGAGAACGCCGCCGGTGGTAGCATCGGTCTCAGGATTGCCCTCAGCAGTACTGAGGACTATGCCGTAGTAGCCAACTTCAACTCGATCGCACCTGTCATAGCCGAGTTGAGCCGCCGATGGCGTTGCAGTGCCGGTACATTCACCAAGGTCTGTAAACGCACTGCTTTCACCAATGACCCAGCGGTAAATGCCGTTGTCGTCGTTATCGACCGGAATGTCATAGCCGCAGCCAGTATCGACATAGCTTACCGCGGCATAAACCACGCTGTTGGTGTCAAAGTAGCTGTCAAAGGCAACATGGACGTTGCCCTCGCCGATGTCATCCAGCTTGGTGAAGCTGGCTTCACCATCAAGGAAGGTGGCCAGGTCACTATCGGAGTAAGCCACCTTGCCATCATTGCCGCCAACGAGGACATTCCCCTCACCATGCACGGCAATGGTGTGACCATAGTCAACCTTGCTGTCCATCGTGTTACTCCAGGAAGCAGCATACCCATGGTCATCGTTTGCAGCCACATCAGCATCGAAGCCCAGGGCATAGATGGTAGCCTCGTCCTGGACAGCCAAATCGGATATCTCATCAACGGTCGAGCTTCCTTTTTCCCAGCAGCCCAGACCCTTATTGCCATCGTAGTAAACAGTGTCGCTGCCACGGTCAACGAAGTAAACGGTATCCGTCCTGGTGGTTTCCTCAGGAGCCAGCCTGATGAGGCCAATCTGGGGAGTATCGGCACCGTTAAGGGGTGCGTTATTCGTGAGCTCCCCATGCCACACCCGAAACCACGTGTCGTCGTAGCCTCGAGCATAAATATTGTCCTTGGTAAGGTCCTTCGCCTTGAAGAAAAGGCTGTCGCACTCACCACAGTGGAGCAAGAGATCTACCACGGCTGGATATTTTAGGTTTACCGTTCGCTCTTTGCTTAGATTGATGTTCATACTGGCGATATAAGTGGTGTTGCAATCGGGTGACTGGGCAACATCGGTAAGGTAATCCATATCGGTATCAATTAACCCAATCTGGTTCCAGGTATCGCCGTCATCGAAGCTCACCGAAAAGGCACCTTCGTCATACTTATCAACCATATGAAGATTCTGAACATCAAGGTCGCTCAGCATTTTTGGGTCCATGCCCATCGTGAATCCTGTGGTGAGGCAATAAACCTTGGTACCGCCGGGTGGGGCGATGATAGCGGCCGCGCCGCCATGTCCCGTGGGCGGCTTGCACGCTGGCTTCCACACCTGGCAGCAGATATCCATATCGGAGATGCCGTCGTTGCGGTAGACCTGTACACCCACGCAACACTCGTCGGGGATAAGCCCCAATGCGCCAAGCGGATTCCCAATAGCCTCGGTAGTATGACCATCGCCCAACAGCCCGGCAACAGCCTTACCATCGTCTATCATTCCAAAGTAGAAAACCATCGCCAGCCAGGGGCGCCCTGGGATTTGCTGGTTAACCTCCTCAGCATTACCATTGACCACGCGGTAAATAGTGCCTACGCTGTGCTGGTCGCCATCATAGTCCGCAACGGTGTTTACAGGCACCCAGGCATACCTCAAATTCTTGTCCCTGCCATCATAGTCAAGGGGCAGTCCTATCCCCGAGGTTGAAGCTTTAATGAGCCACCAGGCAGTTGGCTCACTGGTTACCAGTGCTGCCGGCCCACGCGAAGCTGCCTCATTCCAGTTCACATTACTCCCGCTCCAGGTCCCCGTCTGGAGATAGGTATTATTGTCAGACGCGCAATGGGCAATATCTAGGTCAGTATTATGGGTAACAGCCAGTAGAGTATGGTCATCGGTGAACATACCCGAGAAATACACCCAGGTAACTGCGGTACAATTAATCCAGCCATCAACGCCGGTGCCGGCATCCTCCCATGATCCACCAACAAGACCACCGGTCTGGTAGCGATAAACGCGGCCTTTTTCATCACCATCTATCACTCCGTAAATAGCAGTGTAGCGATTAGGGTCGTCGAAGCCACCAACGGCGATGTTGCGCACTCCATCAATCTTCGGGGCAACGTTTATATTCAAAATATCGGTAAGATTAGTGCCTGCCGAGGTATCTCGTATAGGATAAGGGAGGAGCTCGAACTCCTCACCGCCATCGGCGGAAACGAGCACGACCTGTGTCCAGTTAGCCGGGTCGATGATATTGCCCAAGTAGGCACCAAGGGCGATAAAGGTGGAATCATCCAAGGCCGCGGTAATGAAGTTGAACCAGGCAACCATTTCGGTCCGGGGAATCGTCTCATCAGAACCGTAAACTTCGTCGCAAATTTCCTTCATGACGTTCTCGGTTATGTCATCCCAGGTAGCCCCGCCGTCCTCAGATTTCCACAGTCGTGCGGTTTCCTCGTTATAATCTATCCACCCATCGCCATTTTCATCCACCCACATCGTCCCGATAACATAGAGCCTCTGACCATCAATGCCTAGGGCAGGAAGATAGACATCGGACCCTGGAGCAATCTTCCAATCATCCATATTGGGGGTGTCCGCTTTGTCCCACTCGGCATTCACCTCAGCGGCGCTAACCGGCGGAGCGCTAGCTGGCGTCAGAAGCAAACCGAAAGTCATTACCACCGCAATGACGATGTAAAATAGTCTTCCAGACCACCCTTTTATCCTTTTGTCCATCGGAAATCCCTCCTTTTCAGCTTCGGTGTCGATTATTCATTTAATTATTTGAACAAGATTAACAACCTCCATCAAGAATTGCAATACATAGTATAAGAATTTATAAGTCAATGGCAACCCCTTGAGATTGCTTCGTCGTCCGTCAAGTGACGGACTTCCTCGCAATGACAGGAGGGGTCATTGCGAGCCCCTTTTTGTCGTCATTGCGAGCCCCCATTTCCACTGTCATTGCGAGCCCCTTTTCATCTGTCATTGCGCCTCCTTTCCCATTGTCATTGCGAGCGTAGCGTGGCAATCCCAGGAAAGCAAAAGTTAAAAATCAAAATGCAAAAATGGCAAAACAAAGTTTAAAATGTAGTGCGAGGCTTTAGCCTCGTGCTGTACGACCCTGAAGGGTCGTACTACAAGATTTGGAGGTGAAGGATTTCCCTGATAATCAAGGCAAACCTGGATCCAAAGCCAGAATGTAATGTAAGCAGCCTAAAATGACAAACCAAACTTTAAAAGTGAAGCTTTTTGAATTGTCATTTTGACTTTTTATCTTTGATTTTTGATACTAATCGTAGTAGTAATATCCCAACCGTCTCCTGATGAAGATGCCCACCCCCAGGATGACGACCAGAAGCAGCCCCAGCGCAATAGTAATCGCTGCCCATTGCGGCAGAACTCCAGCGTGGAACGATTTTGCCTCTGCCCAGTTTCCTTCATTCTCCGCGCCATCTGTGGCTCTTACCTTCCAATAATAGCTGCCGTAAGATAGGGCATACTTCCCGGGCAAGCTGTAGGCAACAATATCGCCATGGAAGCTGACAGCTTCTATTGGGACCGAGATAGAGACTGCGGAATTATCGCCGCCATATATCTCTAAATCGTAGCTGGCGATTCCGCTGGGGTCAGTTACATTTGACCACTTAAATGCCGGACATGCCCTGCCCAGAAAGCTGCCGAAGAGGCCAGTCCTGGTATCAACGGGCGAGTTGAGCACTGGCTCATCGGGCGGAGTCCCTTCCATATAAAACACCGCCGAACAAGCAGAATTGCCCTCATAGCTGGCATTGACATACTGCTCACCATGCCCTCCCCGGGCAGTGAATGTAACCGCGGGAACATTACCATCCAAATCAGCGAAGACATTGGCTGTCTTGTTTTGATAGCTGATACTTACCGCGACACTGGGGTCGAAAGATTTGCCGGTGACATCGAAAGTCTGTCCCACATGCCCCGGTGAGCTGGAGGTCGTTGCTGGCTGCAGCGCTATGCCCGCCCCCAAGGTAAACGTAGCTGAGGCAATCGCCACGATAGAGCCACCATGAAAGGCCTCAACAACATGTTCGCCTCTGCTGCCCTCGGGTATGGTAAAGCTTACCGCCCCCCAACTGCCATTTTCATCGGCGTAGTATTCGCCGAATTTCTGACCATCATACTTTAATTCGATATCGTCCTCGCTCCCAAAGCCAGTTCCGCTTACGGCAATAATCTCGCCAGCACAGCCCGAATCGGGATTCAACGTTATTACTGGCTGGACTTCGAAACTGGCCTCTCTAACATCGCTCAAAGTACCCTTGTCATCGTCATAATAGGCACCCACGGTGTGTTCTCCCTTTGCTGAAGCAGGCACGGAGAAGCCTCCTTCCCAGCTACCATCTTTGTCAGCGTCAGTGGTGACCGGGAAATCAATATAGGAATCATCATCGAGGTAATACCGGATGCTAATGCCGGTTGCCTCGCAGGGAAAGCCGCCGCCGCTTACCTCTACACTATCCCCTATATGCCCCGAGTCTGTGTCCAGGCTTATCCCCGGATTAACCACAAAATGTGCCGTGGCATTTCTGCCCTTGGCATCCTCGGCATAGACCTCGTGGTATCCCTGGCAGCCCTCGGGCACGGTAAAAGATAGGTCAAAGAATCCGTGAGGGCATTGCTGTCCCAAGTATGCACTTGCGCTATCCTGTAGCACGTCATCGTAATAAACGTCAACCCTTTCCCCGGAATGGAAACCTTCGCCGTTAACGGTTAGTTTATCCCCCACACAGCCCTCGGTTGGTGAAAGTGAGACTCGCTCCAGGGTAGCCTGAACAGGGGTGACTAACGCCGGGATAGCCAGCAGGCAGATGGCAAGGGCGATAATCAGGCAGCGTAATAACTTCATTCCGTAGTTCTTTTCTCCTTTACCAGATTGCCAGGTCATGCTGAATATAACCACAGTCAAAATGGAATTATAGCAACTCCGTTCCCTTATTGCTATGTCAGCGGTCAGCAGTCAGTAGTCAGCGGTCAGCAGTCAGTAGTCAGCGGTCAGCAGTCAGCGGTCAGTAGTCAGCAGTCAGTAATCAGCGGTCAGCGGTTAGCAGTTGGCAGTTGGCAGTTGGCAGTCAGCAGTTGGCAGTCAGTATGAAGCTGATGGCTAATAGCTGATAGCTGATAGCTGCTAACTTCGAGATTGCTTCGGCACGTTGTGCCTCGCAATGACAAAGGGGGGGGTGCCTCGCAATAAGGTAAGGGGGATGTCATTGCGCGCCTCTTTTTTGTCGTTTCCGAGCCTTTTTCTTATTGTCATTGCGAGCGAAGCGCGGCAATCTCGGTGGGGCACTTAGCATTTAGGATTTTCCCTGCGGGGTATCCGTCCAGGTTGCTCGTCCTCTGCATTTTGTAGTTGCCTGATTCATCAGGCACAACTGCCCAATAAATTGGGCAACTACATTTTTAACCTGGGGATTGCTTCGGCACCAAGTGCCTCGCAATGACAAAGGGGGTGTGCCTCGCAATAAGGTAAGGGGGATGTCATTGCGCGCCTCTTTTTTGTCGTTTCCGAGCCTTTTTCTTATTGTCATTGCGAGCGAAGCGCGGCAATCTCGGTGGGGCACTTAGCATTTAGGATTTTCCCTGCGGGGTCCCAGTCTAGGTTGCTCGTCCTCTGCATTTTGTAGTTGCCTGATTCATCAGGCACAATTGCCCAATAAATTGGGCAATTACATTTTTAACCTGGGGATTGCTTCGTCGCTACCGCTCCTCGCAATGACAAAGGGGGGTGTCATTCCGACCCTTTTTACCTGTCATTGCGCCCCTTTTTATTGTCATTGCGAGCGTAGCGTGGCAATCCCGGTGGGGAAAAGGGAAGGGGGGCTCGAAAGCCCCCCTTTTCACCCTCTCCTTATTCCTCTCCCGTCAAGGGAGAGGTTAAGTGGGAAGGGTTATTATACCCTTCGTGTTCGGAAGATAAGCACCATGGTAACAATCACCAATAAAGCACCAATGGCGATAATCACCCACACCCATGCCGGAGTACTAGGCGCAGGCGGTACAACTCCCTCTTTACCTGTGGTGAAGGTCGCTGTAGCGTCACCAAACGCCGTACTATCCTTGAACGCCTTTACCGTCCAGAAGTAAGAAGTGTCGTAGTCAAGCGTGCCAGTATAGGTGTAAGTCGTCCCTGATACTGAAGTCGCTGATACAACCTCAGCATCGGTCTCAGCATTCACCAGGCTGAACTCATAGCCGGTGGCATCGGCAACAGCATCCCAGGTGAACGGGATATTGCTCACCGATACGCCAATAGCGCCATTGCTGGGATTGGTCAGCGTTAACGCAGCCATAGGGCCAACAGCAACGGTGAAGCTCCGTACCTCAGACCACGGACTGTGAATTATCTCATCAGTCTCAGCATCGGCAGAGCGAACCCTCCAGTAGAACCTGGTGCCGCAGCTGCCAGTGCCCAGTGCTCCGTTGGCAACAACGTAGCTGGGACTGGTGCCGCTGGGTGGCTCGTAGTCTATCTCATTACAATCACCATCCTTGCCACTCCAGTCGAGTACCACCTCGGTGAAGTCCTCATCCAGAGATATCTGCAGGTTGTACGAGCAGGCATCACACTGCCTGTCCCACTTCAAGGTGAACGCATCGTTCCAGCAGTAGCACGGGTCGGCATCAACCACAGCATCAGATGCCGGGCTGTTGAGCGTTGGACCCGCCTTGGCATAGCAGTCTTCATAGGTCCACAGGCGACCTACACTGCTGTCCTCGACATCACCGCAGGCAAAGTCAAGGTAGTACCAGTTGTCATCGATAGCCCACAGCTTGGCATTAGTATCAGGAGTAAGGCAGCCACAGAGCTTCAAGCTGGAAGGCTCCAGCGTGAATGCTGCAGTATCAGCCATACCCTGAATCAGGTAATCCCACATTGCCTCGCCACAGGCTACCTCCTCGGCGGGATTGAGACAGCGTGCCACACCGGTGACATTGCCGTCCGCATCATAGAAGGCAGCGTACAGAACGCCGCCAGTGGTAGCATCGGTCTCGGGATTGCCCTCAGCACTGCTGAGGACTATGCCGTAGTAGCCAACCTCAACCCGACTGCACGTGTCGTAGCCAATCTGAGCCGCCGATGGTGTTGCAGTGCCAGTACATTCACCAAGGTCGGTAAACGCACTGCTTTCACCAATAGTCCAGCGGTAAATGCCGTTGTCGTCAGCGTTGACGGGCATCTCGCAGTCGGACTTATCAACATCGACAACGCTCACCGCGGCATAAATGACGCTGTTAGAGTCGAAGTAGCTGTCGAAGGCAACATGCACTCGGCCATCGCCAATGTCATCCAGCTCGGTGAAGCTGGCCTCAGCATCAAGGAAGGTGGCCAGGTCATCGTCGGAGTAGCTCACCTTGCCGTCAGCGCCGCCAACGAGGACATTCCCATCGCCAAGCACGGCAATGGTATGCCCCACATCAACCTTGCTGTCCATCGTGCTGCTCCACGAAGCAGCAGCGCCATGGTCATCGCTTACTGCCACCTTGGCATCGAAGCCCACGGCATAGATGGTAGCCTCATCCTGGACAGCTAAATCGGATATCTCGTCAACGGTCGAGCTTCCTTTCTCCCAGCAGCCCAGACCTTCGGTGCCATCGTAGTAAACTGTGCTGGTGCCGCGGTCAACCAGGTAAACGGTTAACGCTTCCTCGGTCTCCTCGGGAGCCAGCCTCAGCAGACCCATCTCAGGAGTCTGGCAGCTGTTGAGCTCGTCATCATAGGTAAGCTCTTTGCACCACTCCCTTATCCAGGCGCCGCTGTATTCCGAAGCCTCGGGCAGTGGGTCAGCTTTCAGCCACACGCTGTCGCATTCGCAACCAAGGCCATTTCCTACGGGGCCATTTCCTACGGGGCCCTGTCCTACGGGGGAGTTGCCAACACCGTCCACGCTACCTGGTCCCAAGTTAACAGTAACCACCCAGGTCTTGTTGCAGTCGGGTGATTTGGCAACATCGGACAGATAGTTAATATAGGTGTCTACCAGCCCCACCTGGTTCCAGGTATCACCGTCATCCAGACTGAATGAGAAAGCGCCTTCCTCAAGGGTACAGTCAGTGTCTGCGCCACCGACAAAGGCATAAGCCTTGTTGGGGAGCACATAGAAAACCATGGCCGCCATCGTCCCCGTGGGCGGCTTGCAGGCCTCGCTCCACCGCTCGCAGCAGATGTCCATATCGGAAATGCCATCGTTTCGATAAACTTGAACACCTTCACAGCACTCGGTGGGGGCGCCGGTGCCATCGCCAAGCAAGCCGGCTATCGCTTTACCTTCGTCAATGGTTCCCATGTAGGAGAGGCTCGCCAGCCATGGCTCGTCGGGGATTTGCCCCATGGGTCCAAGTTCATGAGCGTCCCCGTTCGTTACTCTGTAAATCACACCGGTACCATTGGTGTTGTCCACATACACCCAGGCGTAGCGAGTATTGGCATGCCTGCCCTCATAGTCCGTGGGCAGGGTAAGTCCTGCCGCTGCACCTTTATAGCTACGCCAGATGCTCCCGTCAGCGCCTAGTATCTCCACAGCATCTTCAAAGCCAGCGGGGTCATTCCAGCATTTGCTGTTTCCCCACGTTCCTGACTGAAGATAGGTGTTAGTAGCAGTGTGGCTTACCGCCAGTACCGTGTTATCGGCCAGCCAGCTAGTGGCGAACGCCACCTTGGTGACCGCCAGGCTGGTAATGCCACCATTGTCGTCCCAGCCATCATAGGCTGAGGCATCTACCCAGCGACCGCCAGTTAGACCACCGGTCTCATAGCGGAACACCAGACCACGTGGGCAGGTACCATTGGTTCCAACACCACCCAGTGCGATGTTGCGCTTCCCATCAGCCTCATCCGACACCTTCATGTCGAAAGTGCAGTTGAGGGTAGCAGCGCCATCGCTTATGTCCCCGGTCCACGCGAAGTTGTCGCCGCCATCATCAGAGATGACCACTGCCTGTGTGAAATTACAGTAATCAGTAGCGGAACCGGAACCACTTCTATCAAGCACGGCAACAGCGACAAAGTCGGGGTCATCTTTAGCACAGGCAACATAGTTAAAGTAACAAGCACCAGTGCTCGAATTGAAGTTAGCCGGCAGACCGTCGGCATCCCAGATATTGTCGGCCAGGTCATCCCAGCTCACGCCGCTGTCCTCAGACTTCCACAACCTGGGGGTATAGTTCCCACTACAGACGTCGTTGTCCTCCCAACCCCACCCGGTCACGTAGATAACGCTGCCGCCGGGAATTGAGGCAGGCACCAGGATCTTGGCGTTCGGAGCAACGGTCCAATCATCGGTGTACGGCGTACTAACCTTGTCCCACTCGGCATTCACCTCAGCGGCGCTAGCCTGTGGAGCCATTGCTGGCGCTAGAAGCAGCCCTAAAGTCATTAATATAGCAATGACTAAATAAAAGGCCCTTCTAGACCAGTTATCTATTGTTTTATCCATTAAAAATCCTCCTTATTGCCTTTCCCGGAAATTTCATAAACTTCCGGGCAACCACTATTCGAACCTCGGCCGAAAGTCGACCCCTTCAGCCTCGGTTTTGTTATCGTGTATTTCCAGTAAACCTTTGCTGTACCTCATAACAAATACTTCCCCCCGCAGAGATTGCTTCGCTCCGCTCGCAATGACAATAAAGAGAGCCCTGCAATGACGATCTCCTTTGGGACTGCTCCATAGACATCACCTCCTTATTTTATTTAAGCGGAAAAATGATACCCTACCATCCTTCCCTTAGTCAATATACATGTTTGGTAACAGGCAACTGGCTATATGCCCAAAGTGAAGGCCAGAGCATCATTGGCTTTAGTCTTTTTTTAGCATTTCTGAAATCTCTTTGTTTAAAGCCATCTTATCCACCTTGCCATTGGACAAGAGAGGCAATAACTGACGTATGAAGAATCTTTTGGGGACTTTAAAGTTGGCTAATTTAGATTTGCAAAGGTCTTGCAATTCCTCTTCCGTTGTGGTTTTGCCAGGCATCGGCATAATAAAGGCCCAACCCACTTCCTGATAGATTTCATCAGGCACCCCGATTACAGCAGCGAAGAGTACGCTGTCATGTGATTCAAGTGTATCTTCTATCTCACGCGGATAGACATTTTCCCCGCCAGTTTTAAACATCTCAGACACTCTCCCGGTGATATAGATGTATCCCCTGTCATCCTTGTAGGCAAGGTCAGAGGTATAATACCAGCCCTGTTCATCAATTACCGCGGCTGTCGCTTGTGGCTTATTGAAGTATCCTTTCATAAGAAAGGGACCCCTCACAGCAATCTCTCCTATCTCGCCCTCCGGGAGTTCCCTGCGACTCTCGTCCACAATCTTGAGCTCAAATGGTGGGGCGATCTTTCCGGCGCTCTTCATCAACGTCTCCAGATCATCCTCTTCTTCAGTGTAGGTGACGAATCCCGCTACCTCAGTACTTCCATACCCGGTGAGCAATTTTGCGTCGGTCTTTTTACAGATACCGGTGAGCACATCAATCATGATTTTTGGTGCCGCAGCTCCAGCCCACACAAATCCCTCAATGCTGCTGAAATCGGTTTTAGAAAAGTCGGGTTGCCTGAATTCTAACAGGAACATAACAGGGACCTGACCGAGTGCAGTTATGCGTTCCTTTTCAACTACCTTCAAAGTCGCACCGGGGTCGAATTTATCCATCAAAACAAGACACCCACCTCCCATTATCGCACCAACTCCTATCTCGGTATCAGCAGCTACATGGTTTATGGGAAAATGGAGCAGTGCCCTGGATGTTTCCTTAAACAAAAACTTTTCTACCTCAACCTTTATGTTCTCAATAATGCTCTTGTGGGTATGAACTACCCCTTTAGGCTTGCCTGTAGAACCGGAGGTGTACAATAGAAGGGCTTCATCGTCATCACTGACCTCAGATGCCCGTTTTTCAAGGGCTTCATTTAGCTCCTGTCTTGGTTTTTCGGTGAACTCTGCAAAACTTTCAGTGCCTTCAAATGCCTCACCGATAACAAGAACCTTCTTCAGGCAGGAGAATTCTTTTATCAAGGTCTTTATGTTCTCAGAAAGGTCATTGCCGAGATATTCTCGAAGGGTGATGAGTACTGTGGGTTGGCTATCTCCAATCTGATACCGAAGCTCATCCAGTGTAAACTTGGGTGATAAGCCCAGCCATACCGCACCAACCTTGCCGGCTGCCATGTAAGTGGTCAAGAACTCATTTTGTGCCATGGAAAGCAGGGCAACCCGGTCTCCCTTTTTTACTCCCACTTCAAGATATGCCCTGGCTACCCTGTCCATCTTTTTCTTAAAATCCCTCCAGGAAAGCCTGTCATCCTCAAACACAAGGGCTTCAGCCTCCGGTTTTGTTTCTGCCCATTTTTCCACAAAATGCCAGGCTTGGCTCAAGTCTTTCCAGCTCATACTATCCTCCTTTTTATTTTCCCAGCCTTGCATAGCCGTCACTTATAGCCTTCTTCCCCTCAGCGTTTAGAACAATAAAGAACAGGTCTGTGCCACTACCAATGTTGTCCTTTTTGATAAGTTGCACCTTTATGTCTGTTCCGGGGAGCACTATACCGGTAAAACGACAATAAGCTGACTTCAATTCAGAAGGATGCCCGTTCGCCTCTTTGTTGGTAAGCTCGCGTACAGCATAGGCAAGCGTGGCTGTACCCTGCAAAATTCTTCCGGGAAGCCCTACTTGATGGGCAAACTTAACGGAGGTGTGTATCGGGAAAATGATCCTGGTGCAACCATCATATATAAATGATGCAAGAGGCTCTATTGGTATAACCGACTCCCAGACAGGGACATTATCTCCGGTATGCCTGGGAACTTCTGGAAGATCTTCTTCGCCCCTGCCCTCGTCCGTGCACTGGACTCCTCGGAGCATACCTCCTATATGCTCTATGAAAACAGGCTTGCCTTGTTTATCGAAGGCATCAAAGCGTATGACAATGTGAGTACCTGCCTTATGAGGCATCATGGCGGCAATCTTGCCCTTTATGCTTAACTCATCTCCTGGTCTTATGGGACGATAAAATTCCAGGTGCTCCGTATAATGTACCAGGGTGAACATAATCTCTTTAGGGAAATCCTGGACTTCGATGTAATCCCAGATCCTCTCAGCTATTTGCCATGTCACCGCCACACTGAACATCGGAGGTGCAATCACCCCTTCTGTGCGCTCATCATCCAGATAATAGGGATTATTATCACCAATAGCGGCGGCATAATTCATAGTGTCACGCCAGGTTATCTCAGTTGTATAACCTTTTAATCTGGCGCCGACGAACTTTGAAGAGACTTCCATTGCATCTCCTTTGTTTCTCATATTATATCCTGTTACGAATGTTATTCCATTTTGAGGGGGGATAGCAATGATGGTAAAATTGAAACAGCCATGGAACCCGATGCCATATTTGTTAAGGGTGCCAGGGAGCACAACCTCAAGGATGTAGAAGTTGTCATTCCCAGGAACAAGCTGGTGGTCATTACCGGTGTTTCCGGGAGTGGTAAGAGCTCACTGGCCTTTGACACCATCTACGCTGAGGGACAACGTCGCTATGTGGAGTCCCTTTCCACTTATGCCCGACAGTTTTTGGGGCAAATGGAGAAGCCTGACGTTGATTATATTGAAGGGCTTAGCCCGGCTATTTCCATTGACCAGAAGGGGCCGCCGCACAATCCGCGTTCCATTGTGGGCACCATTACTGAAATCTACGATTATCTACGGCTTCTCTTTGCCCGCATCGGGCATCCTCACTGTCCACAATGTGGGCGAGAAATTTCACGCCAGACAGTGCAGCAGATTGTAGATTCGGTAAACAGGATACCTGAGGGCAGCCGAATTATGGTACTTGCACCGCTGGTCAGGGACCGTAAGGGGGAGCACCAGGGGATATTGCGGGATTTACAGAAAGCGGGCTTTGTCCGTGTCAGGGTTGATGGCGAAATTCATGACCTTTCCGAGGAATTCCAGCTCGATAAGTATAAAAAGCATTCCATTGAGGTAGTGGTTGACCGATTACAGGTAGGTGGAACGGAGAATGCCACTCGTCTGGCCGATTCCATTGAGACGGCAGTGAAGCTTGGCCTGGGCATAGTGCTAATCTCCATTATCGATGGAGAGGAATTGCTTTTCTCGGAGCATTTCGCCTGTGCCTATTGCAACATCAGCCTGGGGGAAATTGCCCCACGAACTTTTAGCTTCAATAGTCCCCATGGTGCCTGTCCTGCCTGCACCGGACTGGGCTGTAACCTGGAAATTGACCCCAGCTTTGTCATTCCTGATAAAGGGCTGAGCCTGGCAGAAGGCGCTATCCAGCCATGGAGCCGAAATGGGCAAATAAGCACCTGGTATGGCAGCATCCTGGAGACTCTGGCTCAGCGCCACGGCTTTTCACTGCATACGCCGGTTAACAAACTAACTCCAGCCCAGCTCCACTTAATACTTTATGGTGATGGCGGCGAAACTGTTCCCGCAGTTTATGAAGACCACTATGGTCATTTCCGACATTATTACACTGAATTTGAAGGCGTTATACCTCATCTGGAGCGTCGCTATAAAGAGACTGAATCCGATAGGGTTAAGGCGGCTATTGAGAGGTACATGTCATCCACCCCTTGTCCGGTATGCCATGGAAAGAGACTTAAGCCGGAATCTCTAGCGGTCACCATCATGGGGGACAACATCATGGATGTTACTGCCATGTTTGTTACCCAGGCGCTGGAATGGGTGGACAGACTGCCTGATGAGATTACCCCTCGAGAGCTTACCATAGCCCGTCAAATCATCAAGGAGATTCATGGCCGGTTGAATTTCCTCATTGATATCGGTCTAGGCTATTTAACCCTGGACAGAGCTTCATCAACCCTGAGTGGTGGTGAGGCGCAAAGAATTCGCCTGGCCACACAGATTGGCAGTGGATTAACCGGCGTTCTCTATATCTGCGATGAGCCCACAGTAGGGTTGCATCTTGCCGACGGCTCTCGCTTGATAACAACGCTGAAGCGTCTCAGGGACCTGGGCAATACCGTGATTATTGTGGAACATGATGAGGCGATGATGAGAGCTGCCGACCACATCATTGATATGGGACCTGGTGCGGGGAAGCAGGGAGGGGAAATCGTGGCTACAGGACAACTTAGCGATATTATGAGCTGTCCCCAATCGATAACGGGGCAATATTTGAGCAAGGTGAAGGAAATCCCCATGCCCCAGCGCAGGCGCCCTGGTTCAGGGAAGGAGCTGGTGATTAAGGGAGCCAGACAGAATAACTTGAAAAGCATTGATGTCCATATTCCTCTGGGCAAGTTTGTTTGCATCACCGGCGTTTCGGGAAGTGGTAAGAGCACTCTCATTGATGAGGTGTTATATAAAAGGCTGGCACAGCTATTTTACCGTGCTAAAGACAGACCGGGCGGGTGTGATGCCATTCTTGGCATTGAGCATATTGATAAAGTGATTAACATTGACCAGTCACCAATAGGCCGCACGCCGCGAAGTAATCCCGCTACCTATACCGGGACATTTACCCCCATTCGTGAACTCTTTGCCTCTGTTCCTGAAGCAAGGGTGCGTGGTTATCCACCAGGGCGGTTTTCGTTCAACGTAAAAGGTGGGAGGTGTGAAGCCTGTCAGGGGGCAGGCTACGTTCAAATTGAGATGCAGTTTCTCCCCGATGTCTCCGTCCCCTGTGAAGTATGCAAAGGGAAACGATATAACCGTGAGGCACTGGAGATTAAATTCAAGGGAAAGAACATTGCCGAAATTCTGGAGATGACCGTGGACGAAGCTCTGGAATTTTTCGACCACTTTCCCCAGATTAAGCGGAAGTTGGAAACCCTCAGGGATGTCGGTCTGGGGTATATTTGTCTGGGGCAGCCAGCCCCTACTCTTTCCGGTGGTGAGGCACAGCGGGTGAAGTTGGCTACTGAGCTATCCCGGCGTTCCACGGGCAAGACACTCTATATTCTTGATGAGCCAACTACCGGGCTTTCCTTCCCCGATGTTGCCGCTCTTCTTCAAGTGCTGCAGCGCTTGGTTGATTATGGCAACACGGTCATTATTATTGAGCACCACCTGGATGTAATCAAAAACACCGACTGGGTTATTGACCTCGGTCCCGGAGCTGGTGATGAAGGAGGCTATATTGTAGCTACCGGCACACCAGAGGAAATAGCCGAGATAGAGGGCTCCTTTACTGGAAATTATCTTCGTGGTATATTACCACAGGGATATCACCGTGAGCGGGCTAGGGCAACCTCAGCTAAGCTATGAATAGAAAAGAGATTCTGGATTCGGTCAGAGCTAATGTTCAAGATGAGAACACCCTGAAACATATGCTTGCTACTGAAGCGATCATGAGAGCCCTGGCAAAAAAGCTGGGTGGGGATGAGGAGGAGTGGGGACTTACTGGATTGCTGCACGATATAGATATGGAACTGGTTGAAGGCGACCTCAATACTCATGGTAAGCTGGGGGCGGATATTGCCCGGGAGCTTGGGGCTACCGATGAAATGGCTCGTGCTATATTGTGTCATAATGAAGCTCATGGGATTCCCAGGAAAACAAAGCTTGATAAGGCGCTCTTCTGTGCTGACCCCCTCACCGGGCTCATCACCGCCTCCGCTTTAGTTCGTCCTGATAAGCTCGCTGGGCTGACCACTAAATCAGTGATGAAACATTTCCGCCAGCCAAGATTTGCTGCTGGAGCTAACCGGGAACAAATCGCCTTATGTCAAGAAGTCGGGCTTGAACTCGAGGAATTCATCACTCTGGGCATCGAGGCGATGAAAGGAATCTCCGCAGAGCTGGGATTGTAATAGCGCTGTATAGGGTGTCGTCCTCTTAGTTATCATCATCGTGTTTGACTCGTCCCGCCAACAGTTTATATACTTTCCTGAACTTGCTGCGGGGGTCACAGCTTCGGATAGACTTCGAAGCCACTGGACAAAGTAATTATTGAAAAGGAAAGTCATGTTTACAGAAGAGACCTTAGGGCATGTCCGTAAGGGTAGAAAAGAGTGGGACAAAGAAGTACAAGAAACCTTCAGGCAAAAACCTGAAAGGAAAGAGAGGTTCTCCACAGTTTCTGACCTGGAGATAAAGAGGATCTATACTCCGGAAGACATTAAAGGCCTGGATTTTGCTAGAGACATTGGCTATCCCGGCATATTTCCCTTCACCAGGGGATGCCAACCCACAATGTATCGAGGTAGGGAATGGACAATGCGCATGTTCTCGGGTCTGGGAAGTGCCGAGGATACTAATAAAAGGTGGCATCTGTTACTGAAAGAGGGTGAAACAGGGCTGAGCACTGCCTTCGACTTCCCTACTTTGATGGGATATGATACCGATTCGCCCCGAGCTCTGGGCGAGTGTGGGAAGTGTGGTGTCGCAATTGATACGCTGCGAGATTTGCAGATTTTGACCGACAGGATTCCCCTTGATAGTGTTACCACCTCCATGACTATCAATCCCCCTGCGTCCATACTCTGGGCGATGTATCTAGTTGTGGCCGAAAAATCTGGGGTGAGCTGGGATAAGATTGGGGGGACAATTCAAAACGATATGCTGAAAGAATTCATTGCCCAGAAGACGTTCATGCTCCCGCCTGAGCCATCGGTTAAGCTGATAAGTGATACTATTGAATTTGGTACTGAATATGTTCCCAAGTGGAATACCGTGAGCATCAGTGGTTACCATATTCGGGAGGCCGGGTCTACTGCTGTTCAGGAATTGGCCTTCACTTTGGCTGATGGTATAGCGTATGTGCAGGATGTTATTGAGAGGAAGAAGCTGGATGTTGACTCCTTCGCACCTCGTCTGTCATTTTTCTTCAATTCTCACCTTGATTTCTTCGAGGAGGTTGCTAAGTTCAGAGCAGCTAGAAGGATGTGGGCTAAGATTATGAGGGACAGGTTCAAAGCCAGGGATCCTCGCTCCTGGTGGATGAGATTTCATGCTCAGACTGCAGGTTGCTCGTTGACTGCACAGCAGCCCTATAGTAATGTTGTCAGGACAGCCACTGAGGCACTAGCGGCAGTTCTAGGAGGGATGCAATCTCTGCATACCAATTCTCTGGATGAGACGCTAGCTTTACCATCTGAGTTTGCTGCCACCATCGCTTTGCGGACACAACAGATCATCTGTGATGAGATAGGGGTCACTAACACTATAGATCCGCTGGCTGGCTCTTATTTTGTGGAGGCTCTAACTAACCAGATAGAGGAACAAGCGTGGAAGTACATCAATAAAATAGATGATATGGGTGGTATGATTGCTGCCATTGATAAAGGATTTCCTCAAATGGAGATTGCTAAGGCTGCCTATCATTACCAGCAACAGATAGATAAAGGAGAGAAGGTTGTAGTAGGAGTAAATAAGTATGTTGTTGGGGAGGAGGCTCCTCCTGAAATACTGAAAATAAGTGATGAACTTGGGGAAGAGCAGATTGGCAGATTGAACGAGGTAAAAAGGGCGAGGGATAACAGGAGTGTGATTCGAAAGTTGAATGATCTTCGTGCTGCCTCCAAGACCGATAAGAACTTGATGCCTTATGTGATAGCGGTAGTAAAGGAATATGGTACTGAGCAGGAAATTTGTGATGTGTGGAGAGAGGTTTTTGGGGAATATCGAGACCCAGGATTCTATTAGCAAGAGAATATAGTTAGTTCCGTTGAGGGGAAAATGAACTTTAGAAAAAAACTAAGAATTCTGGTTGCCAAACCTGGACTTGATGGGCATGACCGGGGGGTAAGGATTATAGCTCGAGCTTATAGTGATGCTGGATTTGAGGTAGTGTATACCGGTTTACATCAGACGCCAGAACAAATTGTTGCCGCAGCTTTACAGGAAGATGTTGACTTAATTGGCCTAAGCTGCCTTTCCGGAGCTCACATGACTTTGTTCAAACGGGTGCTCGAGCTACTAAAGAAGGATGGAGCGGAGGACATAACGGTTGTTGGCGGCGGCATTATTCCTGAAGAAGATATTCCCGCGCTTAAAGAGGCAGGCGTCAAAGAAATATTCTTGCCAGGCACATCTCTTGACACGATATTGGATTGGACGAGAAGTAACGTGAAGCCACGTGCCTGAAAAGCTGCCGGGTTGTTTGCGGAGTCGGCTTATAAGTATCACCGGGAAATAGAGTATGTGCCTGCTTCCCGGGACAATAGGCGGCAAAATAACCCTCGTGAGTTAAGGGAAAGGGAGCTCCAAAGAAGGCACCAATGATAGGAGTCGAAGCAAGCAGGGTTTCATGGGAAAATCGGGAATTTTATATCTTGCCTTAGTTCCTTTGGTTGCCCCTGAGACAGGTGTTATAACTGAAGTAGCCGCCATTATCGGGAAAGACCCTTACGGAGCAAGACTTCTCCTTGCCGGGAAGGTGCCTAAGATAATTGCTCGCTATGAGAGCAAACAGATGGCGGAATCAGTCGCCCAGAGATTGAAGCACTTGGGGCTTGTGCCAATTCTGTGCACCGAGTCAGAGCTTTGCCGCTCTTCGGAAGGTTTTATTCCACATACTATGGAAGTGGGACAGGGATATGTCCTGTTCTACGACCGGGGTGGGCAAAAACGGGAGATGAAGTCCAGGGGTGTCTTCTTGATCATCAAGGGCAGGGAGGAGACTTATGTGACTAAAGAAAAAACTGAAACCACCAGGAAGTTTAGCCTGGGCAGGACTGCTTTAACCGGCGGAATACCTATGTGGCGCACCGAAAAGAAACAAGTCAAGGGAAGCTCCACAGTCACTAAATATTTTGCCAGACTCTACACCCGGAAATCATCAGAGACTGCGGTGGAGATAATCCATAATCAGGTGGATTACTCATTCTTAAAGGGTGAAATGGCTTCTTCCTCACTGGCGAACTTTAACAGCGTAGTTACCAAGCTGCAGCAAGCATTCCCTAAGGCGATTTTTGATGACAATCTAACGCGAGCTTCGGTAAGGCAGCCTTACGCACCTAGTGATGTGGACGATACCGAAGTCAACTGTAAACTCCTCTATTTGCAATATCTAGCTCTAAAAGTGTAAAACGGCAACTGCTTGCCTCAGTGAAACAACTGCCGTTAGTGAGCGACACCGTCCTTGTTCTCTCAGCCCAGTCAAATTATCTTGAGAATGCCGATGCTTGAAAATAGAAGTATAGCCGAAATGAGCACAAAGCCTATGATGGTGAACAGCGTCGACTGTCTCGTATCCCAGCCGAGGAACCAAACCAGCGCTGCGCAGCCATAGACTCCAAGAATAGTGGTACCGGGTATCAAGCCGTAGATACCGTACTTTTGCAATCGCCGTACTCTCCCTCTCCATTTGAGCAGAAAATTGACAATCCTTTGAGACTGTGCCCCCAGGAGGTGGAATATGCCGAGCGCGAGGATGAATATGCCTATACCTGCAGAGACTACCGTGAGGAAGACACATAAAGGTGGCAACTTCAGGGCAATACCCAGTGGAATGGCAAGATACTCCAGGACAAAGGTTGAGCCAACCACCTTCATAGTGAGCGATGGCGAGACACCAAATGCGGTAGCAAAGAGCAACGGGAGTATAACGATGAGGAGGCAAGGTGCTGCCACCACTTTCAATATCTGGCGTGCTCTCTGCAGCAAGAAGCTATCCTCCTTTTATTGAGTTCTTTTCAAGAACCATCGTCTCATAATATAGCATCTCTGCTAATACAGTTGGGCGTGTTGCGTAAATGAGTCTCCTCCTGGGACTCATAAAGAGCTCTTACTCATCTTTCGATAGGGCTGGGTATCTGCTTCACCGCGGGCATAGGCTTCGTGCCAGCCTTCAGGAACGGGAACTTTGTTATACCACAGGACTCGGTCAGCCTCGAGTAAACTACGAGGGTATCCCATAAAGTCGGCAGCACAGATGACCTTGTGTCTGGTAAGGGACGAAACATAGTCCAACCACTTTTCTCCCTCTCTGGAGCGCATCAGGTGATGGTCGAGAATTAATAATTCGACCTCCCTGGCTAATTGCAAGGTCCTGCGTAATGCCTTTTCTTTCTTTTCTGCGGTGAGGGCGGGCAAATAGATAGGCGGGCCGGAGGCGAGTACTATAGTTGGCTGCCACATAAGGATCTTTTCGAGCGCTTCATCATTGAGCATTTGGATGTCTGATGCGTGGACAAAAACGTCATTCCTATCTTCGATGCGGGTCATCATCACATTACCTTCACGCCACGTACCTTCTCCGTGAGGAACAGGAAGAGAAAAACTGAGAGGCCCATCGCTCAGCCCATCGGCAACCGAAAAGTCACGGTTAAGCCTTCGGGCTAAAGCAGTTGCTCGGTGAATCTGGTTGAGGGAGATGTCTTGCATTCCCTTCGTCCATAATCTGGGGTGCTTTAAGGAGTCGGCAATCTGTTCCACTGACATCTGATAAGGATTGGCATCAACTAACGGAGAGTGGTCGCCATGGTAATGGCTGATGACGACGTCTGTTGCGGTTCGTAACGTTTTCTCGATAGCACTTCTGGTTCTTTCCGAGGCTATAACCTGAACCGGGTGGGGCAGGAGGCCATGTCGCCTGAAGCCAAGGGCGACCCCGGGGTCAATAACTATTTTGCGGTTATTTATGTCGACGACACAGCATAGACCACGAACCCCCAGTGATTCCGTGCCAACTATCTCTATCCGCACTGTAAGGTCAATATTACGCTAAACTCATTCATGAACACGAACGAAGGGATGGGGTGTTTCTCACAACCCTTTAAGTGCTTGCCCGATAGCAACTAAATGCACACAGGATACCGCACGTAGATGCAAGAACGAGAGGAACTCCACTCTGTATTTAAGCTTATCCTTTTAACTCACCGGTAGCATACATCTTCCTCAGGTCTATCTTGTTGAATTTCCCGACGCTTGTCTTTGGTATCCCGTCCAGGAACACAAATTCATCCGGTATCCACCATGAGACCTTAACCTTGTCTTGTAGAAACTCTTTTAATTCATCCGCAGTCACAGTCTCACCCGGTACGGGTACCACACATGCCAGCGGCCTCTCCTGCCACTTAGGATGTGGAATCCCGATAACAGCAGCCTCCAGAACCTTTGGATGAGCCATTATGGCATCTTCAAGGTCAACCGATGATATCCACTCACCTCCACTCTTAACCATATCCTTTGTCCTGTCCACAAGTCTCACATACCCCTCCTCATCCATGGTACCTACATCACCAGTGTGCAGCCATCCTCCTTCGAATGCAGCCTTGGAGCGCTCGGGATCCTTATAGTACTCTTTGGCAACCCATGGTCCTCTGAATAAGATCTCTCCCCATTCCTTGCCATCCCATTTGACCTCTTCACCCTTGTCGTTAACTAGCTTTACCTCAAGCCCCGCGGCAATAAGCCCTCCACTGGATTTCACGTCATAGAGTTTATCCTTAGGCCAGTCAGTCATGTAGCTTTTCGGTAAGGCTACATGGGCAAGTGGGCCGGTCTCGGTCATTCCATATGCCTGCACAATTGCGAAGTTGTATTTTTCGTTCAATCCTTCCATAAGATACCTCGGGACGGCTGATCCTCCGCTGTATATAGCCTTAAGTGATGAAAAGTCATGCCATCCACCTTTTTCCAGGTAGTCATAAAGCATCATCCATATGGTGGGCACTCCTGCGGTAAAGGTCACTTTTTCATCGGCTATTATCCTGCATAGCCTTTCCATGTTCAGCACTTCTCGTCCTGGAAAAACTTGCTTGCATCCTGCCATCATCGCTGCAAAAGGGCCACCCCAGGCATTTGCGTGGAACATAGGAACTATATGCAGTACACAAGCATCTTCTGAACCGCCGAGTGTCACGGCTACCGCGTAACTGTGTAATACAAGTCCCCTGTGTGTATACACAACCCCCTTAGGATCACCGGTAGTTGCAGAGGTGTAGCAGATAGAGGCAGGATCCCACTCATCAAGGTCTTCAGGGAAATCGTAGGATTCAGGAAATTGCGAAATCAGCTCGTCGTATAAACATACGGGTGAAAGACTTGTCTCGGGGAGTTTACCACTCTGGGATAAGATGACAAATTGCTTGACAGTTTTTAACTGGTCCTTTATAGGCTCTATCAAGAATAGGAGGTCCTCGTCTATAAACATAACCTTGTCCTCTGCATGGTTCATTATATAGACCAGATGATGCTGGGGAAGCCTTGGGTTCACAGTATGGAGCACAGCCCCTGTACACGGTACGCCGAAGTAGAGTTCCATGTGTCGGTGGTCATTGAGGGCGAAGCTGGCTACCCTATCTCCCTTTTTTATCCCCAGTGATTCCAGCGCATGAGCTAACTGACATGTCCTTTTAAAATAGTCGGCATAGGTATAGCGGAAGGTCTCATTCGCATATGATGAGACAAGTTCTTTCTTTGGGAAAAATTTGGCAGCTCTCAAAAGAAAAGTCCTCAGCAATAGCGGATATTCCATCATGGCAGTTTACCTCCTTGTCCTTTGATTCATTATATAGGCTCTAGCTACGGAGATGTCAAGGTAGAACGGAACTTCTGGCTCTACGTGATACGTCTGCCACGCCTGTACCAGGGCACTCGTTCGGCCTTGAGTAAATTGTGAGGATATCTCGTTAAATCTCATTTCCTTTTGCTTCTGGCAAAACTATAATAACCCTGCAATCATCGATAGTTTGATTACAGAAGCAATGAAAGCAAAGAAAAGGGAACGCTATCGTATAAGAATTAAGGAAGTTGAGGCTGATTTGCTTAAGTTTGGTATCAGTGCTGGCTCAGTTAGAAAGCTAATTTACCGCTACCCCGTTGGTGTCTTGGAAAGGCTTATCGAGGCAACTAAGAAACGTCAGCCTGATGACCCAGCTAGCTACTTTCTGAATGGTCTTAAGAAATCCACGATGAAACACAGAGTGCAACGTAATTTAACTGACGTCGAAGAGATATAGGATGATAGTGATAAAATGTGCTCGGTGTAAGGGCAAAATCTTTAAATACGTCAAGGTAGGGGAGGGGCGCTTATTACATTGCTGGAAGGCCCGAATAGTTGAGGATTACAGTGTTAGGGATGGAAGCGAGATTAAGTGTCAGTGTGGCAACCTGATTGGTATTGATGAGGGGAGATGGATAAAACTGAAACGGCGTTCTTTCACCTATTCAGGAACAATAACAAAGGGGTAGGATATCTTTATGAAAAGGAGCGATTAAAAATGAGAATTACAAAGAGAGAGGTTGTTTTTGAGGGAAAATATCTGCAAGTAGTGAGGAAAGAATTTGACACAGATATGGGAGAGGGAGGCACCTGGGAGACGGTGGAGAGAAAGAACATATATGGTAGGGGAGCGGTGGTGATTGTCGCCTTGACTAAGGACGGAAAAGTAGTTCTAGAGAGAAACTGGAGAGTCCCTTTGGAATCTTTCGTCATCCAGTTTCCTGCCGGGCTTACTGATAGAGAAGGAGAAAGTGAGGAAGAAACTGCGAGGAGGGAGCTTCTGGAGGAAACAGGCTACAGGGCGGGAAGGCTTATTCCTATTATTTCAGTGCCGGTGTCCCCGGTCCTAACTCCCACCAGAGCAACACATTTCCTTGCACCTGAGGTAGAGTTTGTGGGGAGGCGAGGGAGGGAAATTGGCGAGCAAATTGAAGTTCTAAAGATTCCGGTGGATAAAATAAGTGATTTTTTGCTGAACCTTCCTGAGGATACCGAGCTGGACGTTAGAGTCCCAGGCATACTGTGGATTTTACAAAAGCGTGGTCTCCTTTAAAGGTTCGCCTCCTTTCTGCGAGTATTGATTGTTAGCCCCTGTGTTATAATAGTTTCAAATTGAATGTCCTCAAGAGAGGAAATAATGTATTTGTTGCTTGAGGCCTACCTTGATATTGAGACCACCGGCTTGTCTTTCTTTTTTGACGCTATAACTGTAGTTGGTATTTATCGCTCTGATGGCAAGAATGACGAAGTTATTCAATTAGTAGATGAAGAAGTGACCAAAGATAACCTTCTCAAGGCCCTTGAGGGTGTAAATACGATTTATACCTATAATGGCAGCAGATTCGATTTTCCTTTCATTTATGCTTCTATGGACATGGATCTTGAGGCCAAGTTCGGGCACCACGACCTGATGTATGACTGCTGGGAGAACAATTTATATGGGGGGCTCAAGGCGGTAGAGCAACAACTGGGTATTCCGCGGCAGCTACAGGGTATCGATGGGGTGGAAGCCGTGGAGTTGTGGTGGAGATATAAGATCGACCACGACCACAATGCCCTGGCTTTGCTGTTGCAATATAACAAGGAGGATGTGGTGAATTTGAAAGCGTTGCGGAAAAGGCTATCGTAGGAATCAAGATAGCTTCTGGTTACTGTTGTTATCGCTGGGTAGGTCTTGGTTTACTGAATGTATTCTACAATCTCTGTCAGGCTGTGAATTCGAGGGCAATCGGTGACGTTGGAGAAAGAATCATTGCGGTCGATGAGTACTGCCTTCATGCCAACGCCACGGGCACCAATAATGTCTAAATCATATTGGTCGCCAACATACATTGCCTCTTCAGCCTTAACCTGAGCTTTTTCAAGGGCGGTCAAGAATATCTCTGGATCAGGTTTATCATGTCCTGCTTCAAAGGAAGTTATCTGGAAATCAAGATAAGGCTGTAGCCCTAAATTTTGGTATATTGAAGCTGCTTCCTGGCCAACATTGGATATCAGTCCCAGAATGAGATGGCGTTCCTTGAGGTGTTTTAATGTGGGTAAGGCATCATCGTAAAGCTCGAATTTCAAGCCATCATGGAATACCTTCATTAGTATTTGAGTTGCGATGTCACGGCTAACCTCCAGGCCAGCTCCTCTCAAGGATATGAGCCCATATTCACTATAGGCGGCAGATTTCTCCTTTGGTGGCCTTTTGCTTATCGGAGAACGGGAATTTTCCTCCCGCCACCAGGCGTCAGCTTGAGGAAGGGATTTACGGAGTGCCTCAGTAGATACCTCAAAACCAAGCTCATGGCAGACTGTGGCACACACCTCTTCGCGCGGAGATTGATAATGCGCCAGGGTTTCGTGTAAATCAAAACAAACCGCTTTAATCATATTCGCCTAACAGGCCCCACAAGGAGTATTATTTTATGCTCAGGGATGTAGTATGGCAAGGATTGAGCCATTTGAGAAACACCCGCTCCAGTACGAACAGTGGTTTGACAGGCACAAATTCGCCTACGAGTCGGAGCTTCAAGCGATAAGGAAGCTATTGCCCCAGCGTGGGAATGGTCTCGAAATTGGTGTCGGCAGTGGCCGGTTTGCGTCACCTTTGGGAATCAGGCTTGGGCTCGAACCATCGAGCAAAATGATGGCAATAGCCCTACGGAAGGGGATTGAAGTCATTGGTGGTGTAGGCGAAAGCCTCCCTTTCCGTAACTCGCAGTTCGACTTTGCCACAATGGTCACCACAATCTGCTTCTTAGATGATGTAGAAGTGGCATTTGACGAGGCATACCGAATATTAAAGCCCGGTGGATGCCTGATAATAGGATTCATTGATAAAGACAGCCCTATTGGGCAGTTGTATCAGCAACATAAAGATGAAAGTGTGTTTTACCAGATAGCTGCATTTTATTCCGTGGACGAGGTTGTTTTATGCTTGAAAAAGGTGGGTTTCAACAGTTTCAACTTTGCCCAGACGATTTTCCATAACCTGGCGGAGATAAAGGATATTGAGCCAGTAAGAGATGGTTATGGGGAAGGTTCATTTGTAGTGGTCAGAACGGTAAAAACAAATGAATGAGAGTTACTACAACGTTAACAAGCTCACCAATACTGGCCAGAACCCAGCACCGCGACTATATTGGAATCGCTCCTTTTATAAACGCCTTAAAAATTTCTTAATTATCAAGTTTTCCCCTTGCGAAGGACATGTTTCAGTGTCTTGCCCACAGCCGATTTGGGAAGTTCTGATCTGAATTCAACAATTGTCGGCCACTTATATTTTGCCAGTTTGTCACTGCAATACTCGATCATCTCTTCTTCTGTGGCGCTTTCTCCTTCTTTCAGGACGAGCATAAGCTTTACTTGCTCGCCTCGGGTCGGATGTGGTACACCGATTGCAGCGGCTTCAGCTACCTTCGGGTGCGCAGAGTACACATCTTCAATTTCCTTGGGATAGACATTGTAGCCGCCCGAAATGACCAGATCCTTTTTCCGGTCGACAACATAAAAAAACCCGTCCTCATCCATCTTCCCAATATCACCGGAGTGAAGCCAGCCTCCTTTCAGGGCTTCGGCGGTTTCGTCAGGCATGTTCAAGTATCCCTTCATGACCTGGGGGCCTTGGAACACAATCTCCCCGACCTCTCCGACAGGGACAGGTGTTATTCCGTCTTTCAGATCCACGATACGGGAAAGAGTGTTTTGAATTGGAACCCCGACACTTCCTGGCTTCCGCAACCCTCCGAAGGGATTGACGTGGGTAATTGGTGAAGCCTCGGTCATTCCGTAACCTTCCATCAGAGGGCTCCCCGTCTTTTTCTCGATTTTCTCTATCACCTCGACCGGAAGAGCAGCGGCTCCTGACCCGCAGAACTTAATGGATTTCATATCGACCTTATCAAAATCCGGGTGGTCGAGTATTCCCATGTACATGGTGGGGACAAGGAAGATAAAGGTAGGCTTGAATTTCCTTATTGCCTCAATGAGTGGGTCAGGCTGCGGTCTTGGAATCAGAACCTGCGTCCACCCCAGGTATATTGATGAGTTCATTGCCGCTGTCAGTCCGAAAGCATGGAAAAAGGGCGGAGCACTCAGACTCATCCCTTCGCCTTCCTTAATCCCTCCCTTAAGTGGTGCAATGATCCATGAAGCTAACTGCTGGACATTACAGCTCAAATTGCGATGGGTCAGCATAGCCCCTTTTGAGACACCGGTTGTCCCTCCGGTATATTGGTACATGGCAACATCGTCAAAAGAGAGTTTGACAGCCGGCGGGCTGGGAGAGGTTTTGGAGAGGATATCCTTCCATCTGTACACATCTTCGGCAGGTTTAACATCCGCGGCAAGCTTTTTCTTTTTCGCAACAAGTCTAAACAGGTAATTTTTGGGAAAGGGGAGATAATCTCCCACGGAAGTATAAATGATCTGCTTGATCCCTGTTTTTGGTCTCAGATCGATCACTCGGTTATACAGAAGATCCAGGGTGATGATAACCCTTGCGCCTGAATCGTTAAGCTGATGTTCAAGCTCCCGGACCGAATACAGGGGGTTGTTCATGACAACTATCGCGCCGATCCGAAGTATGGCATAATAGCTGATAACGCAGGGGATCACATTCGGCAGAAGGATGGCAACGCTGTCCCCCTTTTTTATTCCGAAACCTGAAAGGCTGGTGGCAAAACGGTCCACCTTATCCTTGAGTTCCTTAAATGACATTTTGTATCCCTGAAAGATAAGTGCATCCTTGTCAGGGTATCTTTTTGCTGCCTTTTCAAGAATGTCCGGCAGGCAAAGCTCTTCAAACTCAATCTCTTCCGGAACACCTTCCGCATAATACTTCAGCCACGGTTTTGCCTGATAACTTTTTTCTGTCATTTTCCCCTCCTTTCGTCCTTTATTTAATATGCTAAAACTGCTGTTCCGTCCTGGCAATAATATGGTCCTGCAGGCCTTTGCTGAGGTCGACAAAATAGGTACTGTAACCCGCGACTCTTACAATCAGGTTGGTGTACTTTTCGGGATGTTTCTGGGCATCCTTCAAGGTTGCATTGTCCACCACATTAAACTGGACATGAGGGATCCCCATATCGCACCAGGCTCTGAGGTAGCTGATAAACTGGTCTTTATGCTCGTCATCCATAAACTGGGGAAGGAACTTCTGATTCAAGAGCTGATTAAGGGGTTTGATTTTAGCGCAGGATGCCAGAACGGCGGTAGGGCCATTTATATCCCTGCCAAGCATTGGTGACGAAGTGGCATCGGCAAAAGGCTCGCCGTCTTTTCTACCGTCGGGTGTGGCAGGTGTTCCTGGTCCAAGGCCATATGTGGCAGAGACGCCGCTTCCATCCCCTCTCCATTTAGCGCCGTGCTCATCGGTAAACTCCTGATAGACAGCTTCTGAACGTTCGTGAACCTCCTTGGCAAGGAGGTCAACATAGTCGTCATCATTTCCCCATTTTGGGATCTGTGTTATGACTCTCTGGCGAAGGTCTTCATGGCCTTCCCAGTTCTTGTCCAGTATGTCGATGAACTCCCTCATGGTCAATTCTTTGTCATCGAAAACCAGCTTCTTTATGGCAGCCAGGGAATCGGCCACGTTGGTCGGACCAACGATGATGTTAAAGGCGTTAATAGAAGAAGTAGTCTCGGCCCACTCCTGTGTATCCTGACCACGCTCAATACTGCCGTCCATAATTGCCGACAAAAAGGGCCTTGGCGCATATTTTCTCCAGAGTCCTCTGGAGGTGTTCTCCAGCTTTACCATCTTGCCGAAGAAGAATCTGACCTGCTCGAGATACGCTTCAATAACATCCTCGATACAGGTAAAGGTTTCAGGGTTAGGTGTCCTCGCACCATGTTGCTCGCCTGTCTGTGGATTAACGCCCTGGTGCAGGGCCCACCACAGACATTTGGGGAGTACAAAATAGCCTGATGCGCGCCTTGCATTATTGTTTTTCCCGGGAATATCAAGGTACACACAACCGGGCACATGATAATTTCTAGCGTCCTTCAGGGAGGTCCCCCATTTATTTATCAGGGGAACCATTACCTCGTCATTAAATAGGGAGGGATACCCAATTCCGGTTCTTATGACATCTGTGGCTGCTGAAAGCAATTCCTTGGGAGTATTTTTGTGGACCCTCAGGGCGATGGTCGGCTGAAGCTGACGGAGCCCCTTACCTGCTTCAAGGCATATATATGTCACATCATTGGTGACATCATTTCCATCTTGGTCAATACCGCCCAGGGTGAACCCCTCAAGCTGCTGGACACCTCCGTAGATGCCGGTGATCATGGGAGAAAACCACTCCCCCGACTCCTCGTAATGCACGAACAGGTGCTGCATCAGCTCAATGGCTTCCTGTCTGGTGATCCTTCCCTCGGAAATATCCTTCTTATAGAACGGATAAAAGAGAAGGTCAAGCCGTCCGCCGCCTCCGAGGTTGGCGAACTCGATCTGCCCCTTGATCAGGGTGAGAAACCAGAAGAACTGAAGGGCCTCGTGCAGGGTTTGTGCCGGATTTTCAGGCACCCGGTCACAAATTCTGGCAATCTCTTCAAGCTCCTTCTTCCTTTTCGGATCATTCTCCTGTGCAGCGTCTTCTCTTGCCTTTTCCGCATATCTTCGGGCAAAATCCACTGCTGCATCCAGAGTAATCAAAACGCCCTGCAGAAAATTATGCTGCTCAAGGTAATTATCAGGGATGGTGTCAATCACTTCCTGAAGCCTTTCCTCTGCCTTTTTTCTGAGACCTTTCAATCCTATTTTAAACAACCTTTCGTAATTTGGGATGGACCCTGAGTCAAACAGGGACCAGAGGAATGTTCCTTCAAACTTGAAATATTTTTCCAGGTCTCCCTTAAAGGCATTCTTGTGCAGGTCACTCAGGGTCTTACCTTTCCAGTATTCAACGATCTTCTCCATCTGGGCGCGCCCTTCATCATCCAGGATCTCGCGAGCGTCATCCGAGTTCATAGCCCGCCAGGCAGATTTCCAGTTCACCTCTATGGGATAGAAAAGATCGTCCGGGGTTGCCCCTGAATGGCCGACAATACGCTCATGGGGCATAATATAAGCAGGCAGATTTCTCAGGATGTGCGCCAGGGCCTTTGCCCGCCGCAGGACCATCGGTTCGCCTTCCGTAGCCTTGTATGATTCGGTCAAAAGGCGATTCCGTACAATATTCAGCCTGGTGCTTGTCCGATACATCCCCCGTTCGTGCTCATCTTTCTGATACCCCTGCCGGACATTCCTGGATACCTTGATAGAGACATTCTGCCTGAGCATTCGGAGGTCGTCGCTAAGCTCCGGCCACGGTGTCTCAGTGCTTTTTTCAGTCAGTACTCTACTCATTTTTATCCTCCTTTATTTAATATGCTAAAACTGCTGTTCCGTCCTGGCAATAATATGGTCCTGCAGGCCTTTGCTGAGGTCGACAAAATAGGTACTGTAACCTGCGACTCTTACGATCAGGTTGGTGTACTTTTCGGGATGTTTCTGGGCATCCTTCAAGGTTGCATTGTCCACCACATTAAACTGGACATGAGGGATCCCCATATCGCACCAGGACCTGAGGTAGCTGATAAACTGGTCTTTATGCTCGTCATCCATAAACTGGGGAAGGAACTTCTGATTCAAGAGCTGATTAAGGGGTTTGATTTTAGCGCATGATGCCAGAACAGCGGTAGGACCATTTGTATCCCTGCCAAGCATTGGCGACGAAGTGGCATCGGCGAAGGGCTCGCCGTCTTTTCTGCCGTCGGGTGTGGCAGGTGTTCCTGGTCCAAGTCCATATGTGGCAGAGACGCCGCTTCCATCCCCTCTCCATTTAGCGCCGTGCTCATCGGTAAACTCCTGATAGACAGCTTCTGAACGTTCGTGAACCTCCTTGGCAAGGAGGTCAACATAGTCGTCATCATTTCCCCATTTTGGGATCTGTGTTATGACTCTCTGGCGAAGGTCTTCATGGCCTTCCCAGTTCTTGTCCAGTATGTCGATGAACTCCCTCATGGTCAATTCTTTGTCATCGAAAACCAGCTTCTTTATCGCAGCCAGAGAATCGGCCACATTGGTCGGACCGACGATGATGTTAAAGGCGTTAATACTGGAGGTACTGTAGGCCCACTCCTTTGCATCCTGCCCACGCTCTATGCAGCCGTCAAGAAGGGCCGACAGGAAAGGCCTGGATGCGTATTTTTTGTAAAGTCCTCTGCTGGTGTTCTCCAGCTTTACCATCTTGCCGAAGAAGAATCTGACCTGCTCGAGATACGCTTCAATAACATCCTCGATACAGGTAAAGGTTTCAAGGTCAGGCGTCCGCGCACCGTATTGCTCGCCTGTCTGTGGATTAACGCCCTGGTGCAGGGCCCACCACAGACATTTCGGAAGTACAAAATAGCCTGATGCACGCCGTGCATTATTGTTTTTCCCGGGAATATCAAGGTACACACAACCCATCACATTATAATTTCTAGCGTCCTTCAGGGGTGTGCCCCATTTATTTATCAGGGGAACCATTACCTCGTCGTTAAATAGGGAAGGGTAACCGCAGCCGGTTCTTATGACATCCGTGGCTGCTGAAAGAAGTTCCTTGGGAGTATTTTTGTGCACCCTTAGAGCAATGGTCGGCTGAAGGATGTGAAGCCTCCTGGCAGCCTCAAGGGTTATATATGTTATATCATTGGTAACATCATTTCCGTTTTGGTCAATACCGCCCAGGGTGATTCCCTCAAGCTGCTGGACACCTCCGTAGATACCGGTGATCATGGGCGAAAACCACTCCCCCGACTCCTCGAATTTCAGGAGCAGGTACTGTATAAGTTCAATAGCCTCCTCCCTGGTAATCCTCCCTTCAGCCAGATCTTTCTGGTAACAGGGGTTAAACAGAATATCAAACCTGCTACCGAGGGTAAGGGTTGCAAATTCAATCTGCCCCTTGATCAAACTAATAAACCAGAAGAACTGAAGGGCTTCGTGCAGGGTTTCTGGCGGATTTTCAGGCACCCGGTCACAAATTCTGGCGATCTCCTCAAGCTCTTTCTTCCTTTTTGGATCATTCTCCTTTGCAGCGTCTTCTCTTGCCTTTTCGGCATATCTTTTGGCAAAATCCACTGCTGCATCCAGAGTGATCAAAACACCCTGCAGAAAATCATGCTGGTCAAGGTAATTATCAGGAATGGTGTCAATCACTTCCTGAAGTTTTTCCTCTGCCTCTTTTCTGAAACCTTTCAAGCCTATTTCAAACAGTTTTTCAAAATTCGGCACGGCACCTTCGTCCCAGTGGGACCAGAGAAAAGTTCCTTCAAACTTGAAGTATTTTTCCAGGTCACCCTTAAAGGCATTCTTGCGCAGGTCACTCAGGGTCTTGCCTTTCCAGTATTCAACGATCTTCTCCATCTCGGCGTGCCCTGCATCATCCAAAATCTCGCGAGCGTCATCCGAGTTCATGGCCCGCCAGGCAGATTTCCAGTTCACCTCTATGGGATAGTAAAGCTCGTCCGGGGTTGCCCCTGAATGGCCGACAATACGCTCGTGGGGCATAATATAAACAGGCAGATTTCTCAGGATGTGCGCCAGGGCCTTTGCCCGTCGCAGTACCTCCGGTTCGCCTTCCGTAGCCTTGTATGATTCGGTCAAAAGGCGATTCCTCACAATATTCAGCCTGATGCTTGTCCGGTACATCCCCCGTTTGTGCTCATCTTTCTGATACCCCTGCCGCACATTCCTGGACACCTTGATAGAGACATTCTGCCTGAGCATTCGGAGCTCGTCACTAAGCTCCGGCCAAGGTGTTTCAGTGCTTTTTTCAGTCAGTACTCTACTCATTTTTATCCTCCTTTATTTAATCGTTAAAACTGCTGTTCCGTTCTTGCGATAATATGGTCCTGCAGGCCTTTGCTGAGGTCGATAAAGTAGGTACTGTAACCCGCGACTCTTACAATCAGGTTGGTGTACTTTTCGGGATGTTTCTGGGCATCCTTCAAGGTTTTATTGTCCACCACATTGAACTGAACATGAGGGATCCCCATATCGCACCAGGCTCTGAGGTAGCTGATAAACTGGTCTTTATGCTCGTCATCCATAAACTGGGGAAGGAACTTCTGATTCAAGAGCTGGTTAAGGGGCTTGATTTTAGCGCAGGATGCCAGAACGGCGGTAGGGCCGTTTGTATCTCTGCCAAGCATTGGCGACGAAGTGGCATCGGCAAAAGGCTCGCCGTCTTTTCTACCGTCAGGTGTGGCAGGTGTTCCGGGTCCAAGTCCATATGTGGCAGATACGCCGCTTCCGTCACCTCTCCATTTAGTGCCGTGCTCATCGGTAAACTCCCCCCAGACAGCTTCTGAACGTTCGTGAACCTCCTTGGCAAGAAGGTCAACATAGTCGTCATCATTTCCCCATTTGGGGATCTGGGTTATGACTCTCTGGCGAAGATCTTCATGGTCTTCCCAGTTCTTGTCCAGGATGTCGATGAACTCCCTCATGGTCAATTCCTTGTTATCGAAAACCAGCTTCTTTATCACAGCCAGAGAATCGGCCACATTGGTCGGACCGACGATGATGTTAAATGAGTTCAGGTTTGAGGGATAGACCCATCTTCTTGTATCCTGACCACGCTCTATGCAGCCATCCAGAAAGGCAGACAGGAAAGGCCTGGGCGCATATCTCTGATACAATCTGCGACAGGTGTTCTCCAGCTTTACCATCTTGCCGAAGAAGAATCTGACCTGCTCGAGATATGCTTCAATAACATCCTCGATGCAGGTAAAGGTTTCAGGGTCAGGCGTTGGGGCACCGTATTGCTCGCCTGTCTGTGGATTAACGCCCTGGTGCAGGGCCCACCAGAGACATTTGGGGAGCACAAAATAGCCTGATGCCCTGCGAACCAGGTTTTTACCAGGGATGTCAAGATAAACGCATCCGCTGACGGAGTAATTATAAATGTCCTGTTCAACGACCTTCCATTCACGCAGGAGAGGTATCATTACCTCGTCATTAAAAAGAGAGGGATACCCGACTCCGGTTCTTATGACATCCGTGGCTGCCGAAAGAAGTTCCTTGGGAGTATTCTTGTGTACTCTTAGAGCGATGGTCGGCTGAAGGATGTGAAGCTTCCTGGCAGCCTCAAGCACGATATAAGTTACTTCATTTGTGACATCATTACCGAGTGCATCCTGGCCACCTAGAGTGATGCCCTGAAGCTGTTGAACACCACCATAAATACCGGTGATCATGGGTGAATACCACATCCCTGACTCCTCAAACTTCAGCAAAAGATGCTCCATCAGCTCAAGTGCCTCTTCCCTGGTAATCCTGCCCTCGACAAGATCCTTGTGATAGTAGGGGCCAAACAGGATATCAAACCTGGCGCCGCATCCGAGGCTCACAAGCTCGATCTGTCTGGAGATGAGGTTGATAAACCAGAAGGACTGCAGAGCTTCGTAGTAAGTAGTTGCTGGCTCAGCAGGTACTCGGCGGCAGACTTCCGCAATCTGCGCAAGCTGCCTTTTCCGTGCTTCATTCGTTTCACTTTCGGCCATCTCTTTTGCCTTTCTGGCATACCTTCGAGCAAAATCGATGGTTGCATCCAAGGTGATGATAACAGCATTTAAAAATTCACACTGCTCAAGATAGTTATCAGGAACTGTTTCTATTACATTCTTTAGTTTTTCTTCGGCTTCCTTCTTTATTCCGTTGATCCCTTTTGTCAACAGTTTTTCATAGTTAGGAACCCCCAGTTCGTCCCAGTGGGACCAGAGGAATGTTCCTTCAAACTTGAAGTATTTTTCCAGGTCTCCCTTAAAGGCATTCTTGCGCAGGTCACTCAGGGTCTTACCTTTCCAGTATTCAATGATCTTCTCTATCTCAGCGCGCCCTTCATCATCCAAAATCTCGCGAGCGTCATCCGAGTTCAGGGCCCGCCAGGGGGATTTCCAGTTTACCTCTATGGGATAATAAAGATCATTTGGTGTTGACCCTGAATGGCCAACAATACGGGAGTTCGGGACAATAAAGATACTCATATTCCTTAGGATATGCGAAAGCGCCTTCGCACGACGCAAGACTATCGGTTCGCCTTCCGTAGCTTTGTATGATTCGGTCAAAAGGCGGTTCCTTTCCACATTCAGTCTTACTCCACTTCGGTACATCCCTCGTGTGTTCTCATCTTTCTGATACCCCTGCCGGACATTCCTGGACAACTTTACCGAGACACTCTCCTTGAGCATTCGAAGCTCGTCGCTAACGTCTGGCCGCGACGTCTCAGTGCTTTTTTCAGTCAGTACTCTACTCATTTTTATCCTCCTTTAAGAACTCTTGGATTTTCTACCTCCCGATTTCAACCTTCAACCCGTATGATTCTATTATCTTTCTGACCCTCTCCACATGCTTCTTGTTAGGAGGCTTGGTCCCGCGCATCAAGTAGACCCGGCCCAGATCCGGATATTTGGATGACCCCAGGTCGTGGTATGGCAGCACCGACACCTTTTCCGCGCCTATATCTGATGCGAATTCAGCAACCTTTCTGATGTTTACTTCCGAATCGTTATACCCTGGAATAAGAGGCACCCTGATCCATATTCTTTTCGTTTTAGCGATCTTTCTAGCATTTTCAAGGATAAGCTCATTTCCGACACCCGTGCCTTTCTTGTGCATCCCTGTGTCCATATGCTTGATATCCTGAAGCACGAGGTCAACATACTCAAGGAGGCTGTCTATGTTCTGCCACGGTGCGTTGCCGGTAGTATCTAGAGTGGTGTGAATCCGCTTTTCCCGACATGTCTTAAATAGCCCTCTGACAAATTCCGGTTGAACAAGTGGTTCACCACCCGATACTGTCATTCCACCGTTTGAATTTTCATAAAATGTCCGGTCACTCTCTACCTTTTTCATTACTTCTTCAACGGTCATGTAATGCCCGATACATTCGATAGCCTTTGCCGGGCATACCCGGGCACACTCGAGGCAGTTGTTGCACTTATCCCAGTCTATCTCCCTGCGTCCGTCTGTAAAGGCGATTGCCTCAATCGGGCAGGCCTCGGCACAATTTCCGCATGCGATGCATCTCACGTTATGTGTCATGATCTCTTGCTTGCCGTTTATTGATTCAGGATTGCTGCACCACTGGCAGGCGAGGGAACATCCCTTCATAAAGACGGTCGTTCTGATTCCAGGGCCGTCCTGAAGGGAGAATCTCTGGATATTAAATATCAACCCTGTGTTATTTTCCCCAGAATCTTTTGAACTCACGCCGTTAATCCCCCAATGACTGGTTATGCCGCAAAGGTCTGCTCCGTCCTTTCAATTATATGGTCCTGGAGCCCCTCGGAAAGATCTACAAAATAGGCGCTGTACCCAGCAACCCTTACAATCAGGTTGCGGTGCTTTTCAGGGCGCTCCTGGGCATCAAGGAGCATATCCTTGCCCACCACGTTAAACTGGATATGAGGAATCCCAAAAGCTGCCCATGACTTGATATAGTTGTAAAAAATTTCCCTGTTTTCCCCTTCCAGAAAGTGGGGAAGAAACTTCTGGTTCAGCAGATGATTATAAGTCTGAAGTGTATCTATCTTCGAGCAGGATTTCAGTACGGCAGTCGGCCCGTCGGCATCCATTCCGAGCATTGGTGAAATGGACCCATCGGCAAACCCGTCTCCGTCTTTTCTTCCGTCAGGTGTGGCCGGAGTATCAAGGGAGAGGCCATAGCTGGCAGAAACCGCGCTTCCATCCAGGTGAAAATCGGAGCCGTACGTATCTGAAAACTGTTCAACCTCCTTTTCTGTCCGGTGATGCATGTCATAGGCGAGCATGTCTACATAATCATCGTCATTGCCAAACTTGGGTGCTGCCAGCATTATCTGGCGCAACTCCTCATGCCCTTCCCAGTTTTTGTTCAGGATTTCGATCAACTGCTTCATGGTTACTCTTTTTTCACCAAACACTACCTTCTTTATGGCTGCCATCGAATCAGCCACGTTGATCAGCCCCACGGATATTGAAAAACTCTCGACACGTCCCTGATATCGCCACTTTCTCATATCCTGCCCGCGCTCAATACAGCCATCGGTTAATGCAGATTCGAAGGGACGCGGATAGCGTTCGGCATATATGGCTCTTGTGACATTTTCCACCTTGACCTGTTTATCCATAAAAAATCTAACCTGCTCAATGTAGGCATCCATCACATCATCGATCGATTCAAAGTTGGCTGGATCCTTGGTACGTGCTCCGTACTGTTCTCCGTTTTTGGGATTGACTCCCTGGTGAAGTGCCCACCATAGGCACTTGGGAAAGGAAAAGTAGGTTGCGTTCCGGCGCAGGATATTCTTGCCGGGAACATCAAGGTAAACACATCCACTTATGCTGTAATTTCTGGCATCTTCGAGAGGGCAATTCCATTTCATCATCAGAGGAATAAGTGCCTTGTCATTCTGAAGGGACGGATACCCGATACCCGTCTTGATAACATCGATCGCCTTGAGGATAAGTTCTTTAGGAGTACCGTCATGAACTCTTAACACAATGCTCGGCTGCAGGGTTGGCAGCTCCAGGACAGAATCGAGGATCAGGTAGCTTGTCTCACCGGTAACATCCCTTCCCTCGGAGTCAACACCGCCGATGACAAGAGACTGGAGGACCTGGACTCCTCCGTAAACCTGTGTGGTGGTCGGGGAGTACATCTGGCCGAGTTCCTCAAGGTGGATCCGGGTATGTTTAATCAACTCAATCGCTTCCTCCCTGGTGATTTTACCTTCGGCAATATCCTTCTGGAAAAAGGGTTCCATGGTCATATCAAACCGGAGGCCGCATCCAAGGGTGATAAATTCAATCTGATGCCCGATAATGTGCACAAAAATGAAGGACTGGAGAGCTTCCTGAAAGGTAGATGCCGGGTTTGCAGGGACTTTTCTGCAGATGCGGGCAATCTCCTCAAGCTCCTTTTTCCTTTCCCTGTCCTTCTCTTCTTTTGCCAGCTCCTCTGCCTTAATAGCGTATCTTTCAGCCCATTTTATTGATGCTTTCAGGGCAATGATTACTGCCTCCAGAAAATCTTTCTGCTGAATATAATCAGAAGGAAGGTTTGTTCCTAACTCCTTAAGTTTTTCTTCTGCTTCTGTGATAATCCCGGTAAAGCCGGTGGTGATTGCTTTGCCATAGTTCGGCACGCCCTGGTCCGACCATTGCGACCACAGCATGGTACCTTCATACTTCCAGTATTTTTCAAGATCCGGGGAACCGGCAAACGCCCTTTTCCTTATATCACTTACTGTCTTTCCGTCCCAATACTCGACAAGCCTGTCGAGTTTCTTTCTGCCCTCGTCATCAACCAGAGCCTTTCCCTCACCATGGAGCAGCCTGTGCACCGACTTCCAATTCTGCTCAATGGGCCAGAAGACTGCATCCGGCGATGAGGCATAATTTCCTACTATTTTCTCCCAGTCACGGATATATATGGTCATATTAAGGAGTATATGTTCAAGTGCCATGGCCTGCCGAATCACGGGCGGCTCACCTTCGGTCATCTTATAGGACTCGGTCAGCAGGCTATTCCTCTCCAAGCAAACCTTTACACCCGCCCGATAGATCTCCCGCCCCTCCTCAATCTCTTGGCCCCTGCGAATGTTACGCACCGCCTTAATACTGATCTTTTCGTTCAAGTGTTCACCCTTTTTGGGTTTCGTCACTGCCATCGTATTCCTTCCCTTTAAGTCATTTATGATAGTTTTCCGTAAATTTGGCGATTACCAGCAGACACTGCATCTGAAAGAAACATAGCAACCTGTTTAATTTCTCCCACCTTGTCAAAATTTCGATCATGGTCTATCACAAACCAGCGGAGTGCCATATGGCTAAATGCTCCTAAAAACATATTTCTGAAAACCTTGATGTTAATATTCGGTGTACTTCCTTCATTGACGAGTCCCTGTATCAGTTTTTCAAGTTCGACCACGTAGTTATACTGGCTCTTGTATGCGCGTGATTGATAAAAACGGCGGTTAAACTGAATCATGGTTAAAAAGACTACGGCAAAATTCGGATCATCCAGATACTGCTGAAAATGGTTCAGCACGAAAAGCCACAGCTTTTTTGGGGGGTTGTTACCGCTGAAGGTCTGTTCAAGTTGTTCCAGGTGTTCCCTGAAACGTTCTTCCGCAATGGAGAGTAGAACATCCTCCTTGTTTTTGAAATACTCATAAACTGTTCCGTCCGCCACACCAGCCTTGTGGGCGATCTCCGCAATTGTCGCCTTAGCATACCCTTTCTCGGAAAATGCCTGAACTGCTGCTTGAAGAATACGCTGCCTTTTATCCGCAGGCTGGTTTTCGATTCGGTATTTGCGTAATAGCATTTGATCGAGAAGTTGCATAATATCTTCCAGGTCTAAAACGGCATTGGGCTTTTCTCCGGTTGCAAAATATTGGATCGCCTCGTAGTCCATGAGACCAAAAATGATGTCCCGAACCAGCGGTACGTTCATGTCCGACCTGAAAAGTTTCTCCCTGACACCTTCACCAAGAATGGACGAAAGAATTCCAGCATACTTTCGAACCAGCTTGTAAGCGCCAGATTTATAAAAATTCCGGTTGTTTCTACAGTCAAACAGCACTAGACTCATAAATTCTCTGTTTATATCGCTGTATCGCAGGTGGGCCCAGACAAGTTTACGTAATTTGTTATCGGCGCCGCTGATCCCCTGCTGGTGTTCATCAAGGAAAAGGAGGTATCTGGTCATATGCTCCTCAGCAACAGAGAACAGTAGACTCTCCTTTCCCTTAAAATGCAGATAAATAGTTGGTTCTGTGGCGCCTGCCTCTTGCGCTATCTCGTTCAACTTGGAACCCTCGAATCCTTTCTGGGCCATCCCTCTGGAAGCGGCGTTCAAAATATTCTGCCTGGTTAGCACCGGAGCCCGTTTGTTTTCGCTCATTTTGTCCCCAACGTTAGTCTCATTCAGTTTTAATCTTGGCGTTACATTAGACTATCTGCGAACCTTTTCCCGTTAAAATTATCATTTATCGGGAATGCCATTTTGCCTCAACTTTAGTATCATTCAGTTTTCATGTTAGCATTGCACACAATTAGCTGTCAAGTTTTCTGTGTTAAAATTATCATTTATTGAAAATACGATAATAATAAAGAATATTATCAGCCATATCGACCACGCAAGGTCTTAATTTATACGATTAAATAGATCTACCTTATATACAATCAGATTATTGAATCCAGCTAAAGTTTAGATGGTGGTGTTATCTACATTTGAAGTCAAATGGAATTGGGTACATCTGGTAGCGAAATCCGCTTATGTGGTAAAATTTCATTTTGACAAAATTGCCTTTGGCGACTTTCTTTTATCTGTGCCATGATAACCCAGGAGGGCTATCGGCGCACAGGACAAGGAGGAGAATATGAAAGTGCTAGCGTTTAACTGCAGTCCCAGGATGGACAACGGCAATACAGCCCTCATCTTGAATCCCTTCCTTGAAGGAATGAAAGAGGTGGGAGCGGAGGTTGAGATCTTCTATACCAGGAAGCTCAAGATCAACCCTTGCAGAGGTGATTTTATCTGCTGGCTTAAGACACCAGGCAAATGCTGGCAGAAAGACGACATGCAGATGCTCTATCCGAAGTTACGTGAGGCTGATATTTACGTGTTTGGCACTCCAGTCTACGTAGATGGAATCTCCGGACCGATGAAGAACATGCTGGACCGAATAATTCCACTGGTGCAGCCCTTTTTCGAACTACGGGATGGTCACTGTCGTCACATGGCGCGTGAGGGATACAAGCATGGCAAAGCGGTACTGGTGTCCAATACTGGCTTCTGGGAGATGGACAACTTCGACCCGCTGCTGGTTCACGTGAAGGCCTTTTGCAAGAATGCCGCCATGGAATTCGCCGGGGCACTGCTGCGTCCTCACGGAGAGGCATTGAGGCCCATGATGAAGCTGGGCATAGCACTGGATGATGTCTTTGAGGCTGCAAAAGACGCCGGTCGCCAGCTCGTCAGGGATGGAGAAATGTCCACCGAAACACTCAACATCGTCAGTCGCGAACTTGTGCCATTGGAGACATATGTACGGGCTGCCAATGAGACGTTCCAGCAAGCGTTGGATGCGCTGAAGAAGTAGGACAAGATACGCCATTCGCTCTTGACATCCATAAAGGTTATGATTCATCAATGCGATACCAGCGAGATTGAGCTAATCTACTCCATTATCAATGATGCCGCCGAAGCATACAGGGGAGTCATCCCCGGGGACCGGTGGAAAGAGCCCTATATGTCTAAAGATGAGCTTCAGCACGAGGTAGACCAGGGTGTTGTGTTCTGGGGGTATGAGCAGGATGGCGAACTGGTTGGCGTGATGGGCATTCAACATCTTCAAGATGTGACCCTCATCAGACATGCCTATGTTCGCACGGCTAAACGAAATCAGGGCATAGGGGAGAAATTACTATCCTCTCTTCGTCAGCAGGCGACTCGCCCGCTGTTAGTGGGCACCTGGGCGGATGCCCTGTGGGCAATTCGCTTCTATGAAAACTATGGTTTTCAGCTGGTTTCCTGGGAAGAGAAAGAGCGGTTGTTGAGAAAATACTGGTCAATCCCCGAACGTCAGGTTGAGACCTCTGTGGTTCTTGCCGACCAGAGGTGGTTCTCTTCAGAAATTGCTTTTTGAGATTGCCGATGAGGAACAGGGAATACTTTCTGCGTTCTATCTGAGACGATAAACATCTCCTCTTGCCATCACTCTGTAGATTATTACCACTTTTGAATTATCGTCAATTTGATAGAGAATTCGGTAATCGCCTGCGCGAATCCTGTAACCCTCTCTTCCAGTTAACTTCTTAGCTCCGTGTGGCCGAGGCTCTTCGGACAGGCGAACGATAGCCTGATTTATCCTTTCCTGGGTTTTTGCTGGAAGCTTACGGACTTGTCGGTGAGCGGCGTGGCTAACTTCTAGCCGGTACACTGGACTTCGGCCTTTTCAGCTTCTTGATGTGCTCCTCAAAAGGCATTGTTGGCTCTTGGTCTAACTCAGCCTGGAGCAGCTCAGCAGCATCAGACAAATCTTCCAGCCGCTTTATCATGTCGTTGTACTGGTCGATTCCTATAATAACCGCCTTCAACTGGCTGTTAGAAATAATAAAGTATGGTTCGCCAGCTTCGTTCACCTCTTTAATAAGCTGGGTGAGCTTTGGTCTAGCTTCAGCCATACCGACTGCCTTTATCTTGCCCATACCTGCCTCCTTTAATATAAATGTTAATATAAATGTTAATTATTAGCAAACGCCTACATTATGCGAAGGGAATAAAGGTGAAGCTGAACTATAAAAATGGGATGATTCTTTCATCCCTAGACCACGAATATTGATTCTCCAAAGATAATCACGCGCTTCCGGCTGAGGCATCAGTTTTCAGGCGTTATCTTGCTGGCTAAGCTGCAAAGTGAGGTAAACTCAAACCTAAATCTCTGGCTGGGGATCCAGGATTCGAACCTGGCCTAACTGATCCAGAGTCAGTCGTCCTACCGCTAGACTAATCCCCAGCGAGTTAGAATTGTAGCTGCCGGCTCCAGCCATGTCAAAGATATTGTGCTTAACATTCTGCTTAACACTTTCTCCGATGGCTCGGGGGATAGAGGGGTATGCTTTATTCCCTAGTGGATTGTATGAGCACTTTCCCCTTTATTTTCCCTGAAATCCGTCCGATGGCATTGTAACAAGCGTTATTTTCCCAGTATTTGGAGGTTAAGTGAAGATAATGCGGTTGACTTCACCCGTCCTGTATGGGAAAATAAAGTTAACAAGTGTTTAGCCGAGGGAGCGATGAAGCATAGCCCGTAACTGGGCGCTTGGGCTTTGTGGAGCCAATAGCGAAACCGACCTCATCAAGAGGTCGGTTTTTTTGTTTGGATAAGAAGGCGTGGTGACCAACGACAACTACAAGAACAGGGGGGTTACGGTTAAGCTATGCACATAGGAGTAGGTTTTATACTCTTAAATATAATTGATGCCTACCTGACAAAGGAGGCTCTAGGAATGGGGGCTGTGGAGTTAAACCCTATAGGGATGCTCTGGGGTAATATGGTTGTAAAAGGACTTATAGCGGTGGCGATAGTTGCTGGGCTTTATTTCTGTAAGAAGGAAAAACTCTTGATCCCATTATCTTTAGGAATCTTTGGAGTTTGCCTCTGGAATTTCGCGATGTGCTTTATGACCGTAGCGGCACATGCTCTTTCTTAGTGAAGAACCTATGCCGTTCGCAGCAGGAAAATTTTATGATGTCACGCATACTCCGGGCCTAAACATTTAATTTCTCTTTCAGCAAACTTTTAGTTTTCCCTACAACCAAGTTTGACTCGTCTCCATCCTTTGTTACTTGTTCTAAAGGAATGCTCAATTCCCTTGCGAGGATTGCTGCTACCCTGGGACCACAGAATCCACCCTGGCATCTTCCCATGCCACAACGGGTTCTGTATTTGATTCCATCCATAGTACGGGCTCCACGTTTGGTAGCATCGACTATTTCGCCTTCTGTTACATTCTCGCACCTACAAACGATATGGCCATATCTTGGATCTTTAGCAATGAGTGCATCTTTTTCCTCGGGGGAAAGGTGTGTAAACCTTATTGGCTTTTCTCTGATTGGATGGAATTCCTTTTTCGGCTTCAATTCGAGGCCCTCATATTCCAGTATCTGTATTACCAGCTCTGCGATTGCCGGTGCAGCAGTTAATCCCGGAGAGCTAATTCCGGCAACGTTTATAACCCCCTTTATATCTTGATAAGAACGGATAATAAAATCCCTGGTGTTTGATGTTGCTCTCAAGCCAGCAAAATTTGTGATAGTCATCGCTTCCGGAAGGTTGGGAACCAGCCGGGACGCCGCCTGCAGTACTTCTGTTAACCCTTCGTTTGTAGTTGCAGCTCTGGCTTCCTTGTACTTGTATTCTATATCCAAATTCTGTGCATTAGGCCCTATCATGGTATTTCCATCGATTGTTTTGCTCACCGTTATGCCCTTGCTGATGGGTGTTGGGGTTGGAAATACCGGTCGATTAACTAAACAACCGACCTGTTTATCAAAGATGAAATACTCACCTTTTCTGGGATATATATAAAAATCATCTATGCCAACCATTCGTGATATGTCGTCTGCATAAAGTCCAGACGCATTAACCACGAATTTTGTTTCTATCGTTCCTTGAGTGGTTAGCACACGTTTGATCCTGTTATTCTTCTTTCCTATTGCTTTAACCCTGGCTTCAAGTAAAGCTGTGACGCCGTTGTGAATGGCATTTTCGCAGAGAGCGATGGCCGTTTCGTAAGGTGAAACTATTCCCGCGGTTGGAGCATAAAGCGCGGCAATGGCATTTTGTGTCAAATTTGGCTCCATCTCGTGCAATTCATCTTTTCCAATGATCCTGAGATTTGGTACCCCATTTGTTATTCCTCTTTCGTTAAGTTCTTCCAGGATTTTCAAGTCGTCGGTATTTAATGCAACAACTAAGGATCCATTCCGTTCGAATTCGACCCCTAATTCCTTGCAAAGTTGTTCATACAGCGCGTTACCCCTTACACAAAGCCTCGATTTCAGCGTTCCAGGTAGCTCGTGGTATCCTGAATGTATAATACCGGTGTTTGCTGCAGTCGTACCAAAGCAAAAATCAGCCTCTTTCTCAACCAAAATTATATCCAGGCTGTATCTTGACAATCCTCTTGCCACGGCGGCGCCTGTAATGCCAGCACCAATCACTACAACGTCTGCATTCATACCCATCGATTCTCGTCCCAGTTTCTGGTGCGTTCGACTGCCTTTTGCCACCCTCTATATTGTTTTCGTCTTTTTTCTTCGTCCCATTGCGGTTCAAATTTCCTATCCATCCTCCAGTTCTTTTTGAGTTCGCTCAGGTTATTCCATAAACCGGCAGCAAGACCGGCACAATAAGCAGAGCCGAGTGCCGTTGTCTCTTCGATGGAAGGTCTTATACAGGTAACACCGAGTATATTTGACTGTAACTGCATCAAGAAATTGTTTCTGCTCGCACCACCATCAACTTTCATAGTGGTGAGCTTGATACCAGAATCTGCACACATGGCATCTACTACATCTCTTGTCTGATAACAAATGGCTTCGAGGGTTGCTCTTACGATATGTTCCTTTCTTATGAACCTGGTCAGACCGACAATAACACCTCTTGCGTACATATCCCAGTAAGGTGCAAATAGCCCCGAAAAAGCAGGGACAAAGTAGATTCCCCCGGTATCTTCAACAGACTGCGCAATCTCCTCCGTTTCTGGAGCACTTTTGATCAAACCCAGGTTGTCGCGCAACCATTGGATGGCTGCACCCGTTATGGCGATTGACCCTTCCAGAGCATAAGTTGCCTTACCTTCTTCCAATCCATAAGCAATCGTAGTGAGGAGACCGCTCTTTGATTTTATCGGTGTAGCTCCGGTATTCTGTAGAAGGAAACAACCTGTGCCATAGGTATTTTTTGTTTCGCCGACCTCAAAGCACGTTTGACCGAACAATGCGGCCTGCTGATCACCAAGGTCACCACATACCGGGATCTCGGCGCTGAATGGTCCGTCCTTGTTTGTATAGCCATAGATATTCTTGTCACTGGATGGTCTGATATCTGGCATCATCTCTCTGGGAATATTCATTTCCTTCAGAAGTTCATCATCCCAATCCAGAGTTTTCAGATCCATTAGCATCGTCCGTGAAGCATTGGTGTAGTCTGTTACAGGGGCACCGCCATCAGGGCCACCAGTCAGGTTCCAGATTATCCATGTATCTATGTTCCCAAATATGGCGTTGCCACTCCCGGCCTTTTCCTTTGCCCCTGGCACGTTCTCCAATATCCATCTTATTTTTGGTCCAGAGAAATATGTACTTATGACGAGCCCGGTTTTCTCCTTCAGGATTTCTTCAAATCCTTTATCTGCCATACCCTGGCATATCTCACGTGTTCTGGTATCCTGCCACACGAGTGCATTATGCAATGGCCTACCAGTATGAGGGTCCCAAACTATTGTGGTCTCTCTCTGGTTCGTTACACCTATAGCAGCTATTTCAGCGGGTCTAATGTTCTTAGCTATCAAAGCGCTTCTTATTACACGTTTTGTTTTCTCCCAGATTTCCAGTGGATTATGTTCGACCCAACCGGGGTTCGGGTAGATTTGTTGGTGCTCTTCATAGGCGGATGAGATAACTTCTCCGTCCTTACTGAATACCATACATCTGGTGCCCGTCGTTCCCTGATCGATGGCGGCTACATACTTCTTTTCTTGCATTACCAGAATTATATCCTTACTTATGGGGAATATTACATATTGAGTCCCGGATGGTATCTTTAATATTTCGTATTACCGCAGTTGGCATGTATATCACTTTACCAGAATGTTGTAAGCCATATTGGAGTCATTCGACCAAAACCTATATAATGTCTCAGGACGAAATCGGCAAAACAGTTATCAATGGGATTATAGAATTAATTAGAGGTGGAAGAAAATGGCTAAAATGTGGGAACCTTCAGAAGAACTATCCGATAGAGTAAAAAAGCTCAGAAAGGAATACTTTTCATTTTATGATAGAGAGTACTTCAGGAATGAAGTTATGCCTTTTACTACCGGCGCCGACTGGGATGAACTTTATTCGTATCATGATTGGGGAGATGTTCCGGAGTTATTTAATTACTTTGCTGGCATCAGAGACTCTTTGAAGTCAATGGCAACGAAGGTTGATTTACCACAAAATTTCTGGAATGAGTCGTCAGCTACGAGAAGAGCTGTGTTCTTCAAGAAAGTCATAGAACAGTACTTGCCTGTCAAAATATTGGACGGGGAACTTATAGTTGGCGCTCAGTTCAATACAGCACTTTCAAAATGTTTTACCAAAGAGGAAGCCAGGAAATGGTGGAAAGAAGAATCGAAGTGGCTTAAAGAAATGCTGAGATTACATGAAGTGGGGGTGATGAATTGTGGAGCGATTTCAGGTCATATAGTGCCGGATTACAAAAAAGTCCTCGAAAAGGGATTCAAAGGGATAAAAGAAGAAATACAAAAACAGATGGAAGGACATGATGAAGAGGAGAAAAAGGATTACTGTAAATCTATGATAATAGCCATAGAAGGTACAAAGCGATTTGCAGAAAGATATGCCGAAGAAGCAGAGAAAATAGCCGAGGGTGAGAAAAATGAACAAAGGAAGAAAGAACTTCTGGAGGTAGCAAGAATCTGTAAAAAGGTACCCTGGGAGCCAGCAGAAACTTTTCATGAAGCCTTGCAATCTGTATGGTTTACCCACATGCTGGATATGGCTGCTGAATCATATCCGGGACCAGGTTTGTCTCACGGAAGGTTCGACCAATATATGTACCCCTATTATAAAAAGGACATAGAGGAAGGAAGATTGACAAAGAAATTCGCAAAGGAGCTTCTAGAGTGTTTTTGGATAAAACACAATTATGCTTATGACTTTATGGGATTTGTGGGAGTGAAGCAGGGAATTACTTCAGGATTTGGTCAACTGATGACCATTGGTGGGATTACTAAAGAGGGGGAAGACGCCGTAAATGAGCTCACCTGGCTTTTGCTTGATGTTATCGATGACATGAATATGTTAGAACCAAAGCGCAACATCAGGATAAGCAAGAAAACATCGGATGAGTTTTTGATGAGAGTTTGCGAGTCAATAAGAAAAACCCAGGGCTCTGCCTTTCTGTTGAACTTTGATGAAAATGCTATAAAGGGTTTGCTCTGGGAAGGACTCAGCAAGGAAGATGCTATGGATTATGGGGTTGTAGGGTGTTTGGAAAATACTGCTCAGGGTAAGGATCGCAGTGGAACGGTGGATGTTAATCCAAATCTCGCCAAACCTGTTGAATTAGTTTTAAGCAATGGAAGAGATATGCTTACGGGAAAACGTGTTACTTCCAAGACAGGAAGCCCAGAGAAACTTAAATCATACGAAGAGTTCGAAAAGGCTTATTTTGAACAACTTGACCAATGTATGGGGAAGAGTCTAGAGAGTGCAAGTAAAGCCGACGAGATAAGAGCGAAGTACGAACCAACTCCATACCTATCAAGTCTAATTGAAGGCTGCGCCGAAAAGGGGAAAGACGTAAGGAATGGAGGACCAATATATA
>Ga0315543_1000319_pt1 | contig 61074 bp, 49 predicted proteins | sample SalMarSW160210MG_2_FD_203098 | JGI IMG/M metagenome (GOLD analysis project Ga0315543, IMG submission 203098) | Salt marsh sediment microbial communities from the Plum Island Ecosystem LTER, Massachusetts, United States - Salt Marsh Sediment SW1601-210 ... | reverse complement strand
TATGTGGTTTATTGATTTTAAAATGTTGTTCAATATACATATAATTATAATTACTCCTTTAATAATGAATCCCCTTTCCTGTTTCCCCCTGGGGGGAGGCTGGGTAGGGGGTAATTTGGCCAAAGTATTCATACTTACGATACCGGGATAGCTTTTCTAGCTTCCCTGTCCGGATCATTTTGTATTTCACTGACGTCATTTAGGACCATCACTTCTCCGTTTTCCGTTGAGTACTTCGACCATTCAGGCAGGCCTCCTCCGTTAGGGTTTCCCGTTTTCATGAACTGGAGGAGAGTTCCGGCCATCTTTTCAGAGAGTCTCCTCGGTCTTGCACCACCACCGGTATGCGTAAGCATCAACCACCTCTCCTGCTTTATCACCTAATCCTGCACTGAATGCTGCTCTCTCTTTCACGTATTCTTTTACCTCATCAAGTGTAACATTTTCCAGCTCGGGATTATTACGGCTTGGTGCCATCTCATTCATCGTTGAACAGATTATCATCGGAACATCTGCTGCCGAAGAAGCAGCCTCAGGGAAATATGGATGTTGAGGAATATAAGCTCCCAGCTTTTCTGAATACTCCTTCTCGCCAGTCTTTACTCCTGCCCCGCTAAGGACAACTGCCCTGTGTATCAGCCCTTTAGCTGATGGCATTGCTGTTAAGGTCGTTACTTTGGCTCCTCCTCCCGACTGTCCCATGATAGTAACATTTCCCGGATCACCTCCGAAATTAGTTATGTTATCTCGTACCCATTCGAGAGCAGCAACAAGATCGAGCATTCCCACATTGCCTGATGCAGCAAATTTCTCACCTGCCACACCGGCAAAGTTTGAGAATCCCATTGGCCCGAGCCTGTGTTTTACCGAAACAAATACCGCATCACCGAACCTGCAGAAATTTTCACCTTTATAACCATCCTGTTCAATACCGTTTCCATTCGTGAATCCTTCACCATGCAGCCACACCATGACAGATCTTTTCTTCCCGTCATTTATTGCAGGAGTGAATACATTAAGCCGGCAGCCAATCGCTTTCATTAAACCTCGATGCCAGTCCGCAGTTCACAAGTGATGATTTGCCTGTCCCGGAGATCCCGTAAACAAGGAGCATTTTACCCTCGAAAACCCTCCTGTACAGCTCGGTTATCTCCTGATCGTGGCCGAAGAAGATGTCTCGGTCGTCTTTTATATAGCTGTCAGGAAACTTAAAGGGTGATTTCATTCTCAGCATTATATAATTTACTATAAAATTGTTCCAGGTTGCATGTTGCAGGTTATCTCTGGTAAATCAACTTGCAACTTGCAACTTGTAACTTGCAACTATTTTTTCAATAGTTCCCTCACCTTTTCAAAATCGGGATGGGTGATACCATTATCCTCTAGATCAACCAGATCTGCAAGAAATGCATCTCTGTATGTTTTATATCCAGAATTACTTTTAAATGGCTTATTTTCCCATTCAACATATATTTTTTCAGCTTCCTGATATTGATTATTCAACAAATAGGCAAGTGGCAAATTTGTATATGAATTTTCATAATTCTCATCTGCCTTGACAGCAAGAAGGATAGCGCGAAGGGCTAGATTAAACTCTGCTTTAAGTATAAGCCTAAATGATAATTCGGACATTAATAGAGCAATTTCGTTTCTCTCAGGACTGCGTTCCGGAAAATAATTAATCGCTTTGTCACTTATACTTATCATACGCTGGGGGAAGAGAAATTTGAGGTCAAGTGAATCAACAACATCACATTTAACCATATAATAATTCAATACCTCAAGCTGATTATCTTTAGTTAGCATTGAGTTCAAAATATTATTCACTTCATCAATCCTAATTTTTATCTTTTCATCAGGCTTTAAATAATAAAGAGTAAGATATGCATCAGATAAGTCAAGGGAATAATCTACAATAGTATTTAATGACAATAAATTTTCATATAGGAAAATAGCTTTATTTAAGCAGTCATAACCAGTTTTATCACCTGAGAACTGAATTGCTTTTTGGGCATAATATTTTGCACTTTCTTCTATAATCTTAAGATCATTTGTAGAAGCAATATCCTTATAATCAATAATTCCAAATTCAAGTTGTTTACTAATGCTTAGTTTATCAAATGAACCCTCTGTCAAGAAATCTGTAAGACTCTTTTTAGGTTCCCAAAGTATAACTGTCTTATCTCTTGACCCGGAAATAATATATTTAGCATCAGGAGAAAAAGCAACTGACATAATTTCATCTTTATGTCCTCTGAAAACCTGGAGCATATTTCCCTGCAAGTCCCAGAGGCGAATTGTATTATCATATGAACCGGTGAGGATATTCTTACAATCAGGTGAAAATGCTACAGAAAAAATCCCCTCTTCATGCCCTTTAAAAACCTGAAGTACATTTCTCTGTAGATCCCATAGACGGGCTGTATTATCCCACAAACCTGTCAATATATTCTTACCATCAGGAGAAAAGGCAACAGAAACGATCTGAACTTCATGTCCTCTAAATACCTGTAGTACCTTTCCCTGCAAGTCCCAGAGACGGGCTGTTTTGTCCTCTGAACCTGTAAGTACAGATTTCCCATCGGGTGAAAAGGCTACAGAGAAAATCAATGCTTCATGCCCTTTAAACTCCTGAAGCACATTCCCTTGTAAATCCCAAAGACGAGCAATACCGTCCGACGAACCTGTCAGAATGTTCCTGCCATCAGGCGAAAAGGCTACTGAAAAGATTAATGTACCAGGATTAAATACTTGTATTACATCACCCTGCAAGTCCCATAGAATTGCTGTTCCGTCCCACGAACCTGTCAGAATGTTCCTGCCATCAGGCGAAAATGCAACAGAAAAAACCGGTTGTTTATGTCCTGTAAATATTTGAATTACATTCCCTTGCAGATCCCAAAGCCGGGTAGTTCCATCCATTGAACCACTTAATATATTTTCACCATTGGGTGAAAAAGCAACTGAAAAAATAAAGCTTTCATGCCCTTTAAATACTTTAAGTACAGTTTCTTGTAAATCCCAGAGACGGATTGTATTATCATAAGAACCTGTTAAAATACTTTTTCCATCCGGGGGAAAAGCAGCTGATATAATTCCCAAATCATGCCCTTTAAATAACTGAAGCATATTCCCCTGCAGATCCCAAAGACGAGCTGTTTTGTCTTCCGAACCAGTAAGAATGTTTCTGCCATCAGGTGAAAAGGCTACTGAATGAATACCATCTTCATGACCTTTAAACTCCTGAAGTACATTTCCTTTTAGGTCCCAAAGTCGAGCTGTTCTATCCATTGATCCCGTCAGAATGTTTTTCTCATCAGGCGAAAAAGTAACTGCATTAATTTCAGCACTATGCCCTTTATAAACTTGTAGAACATTCCCCATTAGGTCCCAGAGACGGGCTGTTCTATCTAATGAACCTGTCAGTATGTATTTACAATCAGGTGAAAAAGCTACAGAATAAATTGCCTCTTCATGACCCTTCAACACTTTAAGTGCATTACCCTGTAGGTCCCAGAGGCGAGCTGTTCTATCCATTGAACCAGTAAGAATGTTTTTACCATTAGATGAAAAGGCTACTGAATGGATGCCATCAGTATGCCCTTTAAACTCCTGAAGCACATTACCCTGCAGGTCCCAGAGACGGGCTGTTTTATCTAATGAGCCAGTTAGGATGCTTTTGCCATCGGGGGAGAAGGCTACTGAATAAATCTCATCTTCATGCCCTTTATATAGCTGAAGTATATTTCCCTGTAGGTTCCAAAGGCGGGCTGTTTTATCTAATGAACCGGTCAGAATGCTTTTACCATCAGGAGATATGGCTACTGAAAGGATTCCTTCTTGCTTTGAAATTATTTTATAAAAATTGTTGTCATAATATATCCTATTGATATTTTCGATATTAACTGAATTAGCTGAATCAAGACTTAATGCATATTCTGCGAGGTGCAAGGCAATGGTTGGGTCTTTTTCTACAACTTTTTGTGATAAGAGATTAAAACTATTTGCTCTCGCTTTCAGATAATTTATATCTGATTTTCTTCTTTCGCTTAATGCCCAGATAGTAAATCCTGCAAATATGACTATTAAAGCTATAGAGGTAGCAACTGCAATATTCCTTCTTCTTCGTTTAGTCCGAACTAAGCGATCCTTACTTTTTTCAATCAGATCTGATAACTCTTTCGAAAGGTAAAGTCTGCTTTCATAAGGTGCAATATATTCAAGATCATCACCAGAAAACATTACATTTCGCTTCTGCCAATTATGCCATGCGTTTTCTATGAATTGGCTTACTTCAATTATGTCCTTTTCAATAGCTGTGAACTTTTCATATATTTTTGAAGCAAGTGCATCATGCCGTAGCTCAAAATGTCCTGCCTCATCCCTTTCCCTGAGTATCCGAAGATCAACAAACCTGGTCAGATAATTCAGAAGTTCCGATTCGGTTATTTCAGTTCCGAATGAACCAATCGAATCCTTTATCTCTCTCTCGTTCATTTGTCTCCTGGTGCCCTGGATTGATACAAACGATTTCAGGACGGACATTCCTGTTTCAGGATCATCCATCTCCCTTACCTGCTCATCAAGGAATTGCCCAAGCAGGTCAGAAACGCTGCCGGATCTCGTAAGAAGTTCTTTTGAGAATTTAATGTTACTCGGTGCTGGTTGCTCCTCCTTCGCCAAGGCTTCGGAGGACAAAGTCGGTGCTCGGTACTCGTTAACCGCTAGCCGGAAAATCCTGTCGAGATAGATTTGAAGGTAGGTAAGCTCTATCTCATTACCTGCCGGACAAAGCTTATCTATCAGCTCTTCTGAAAATCCCTGCTCTGTCTCAATACCAAATACCTTACAAGGACCTTCAACAGCACTTATCGCATTGGTGCGCTTCATCTTTTCGACACGGAAACGATTGGTGAAAATGTCAGGCAGCTCAGATTCAAATTCTGTCATTCCGGCAAGGAACTCTTCCCTGATGATGAATATGATCCTGCACTGTACTTCCGATTCTGTTATTTCTTTAACAATACTTATAAATCCTGACTTTTCTTCCTGGCTTCCGAAAATGAAGAGCTCTTCAAACTGATCGAAAAGCAGATAAACAGGTTTAAAATGATCGAGATATATCGATTGTAACTTCTCGCCTGTACTCTGGTCCTTCTTAAGTGTAATAAGAGCCTGTTTGTTAAAAGCATCATTAAGGCTGTCATTGATATTGTTTCCTCTTCTGACATTAACCGGCAGCCAGTCGCTTTCATCAAACCTAGATGCCAGTCCGCAGTTAACAAGTGATGATTTTCCTGTACCGGATATCCCATATACCAGGAGCATCTTACTCTCAAAGACTCTTCGGTAGAGTTCGGTGATCTCCTGGTCGCGGCCGAAGAAGACATTTCGGTCGGTTATTGTATAGGCATCTAGAAACTTAAATGGAGACTTCATTTTTCATATAATCTTATCACTGAATCCTGAATTTTAAAATATAAACCCACTCCAGCCCCTCCAGGGAGGGGATTTCATTTTGGCCTCCCTTTAGAGGGATTGTTCGGTCCTGTCGCTGGTAGCCGGTCGCCTCATACTTCTACACCTCCTAAAGCCAGCATCAGCGTTTTATACTCCTCAACCAGAATGCTATAATTACTGAGCGACCTCAGATCACATTTTTCAGTGACTTCAGTGCCGAGATACATCAGGTGCCCGCTCCTGTACTTTGTGTACATGAATATGTCTTTCCTTATGTCAAATTTTTCCTTTGTATCAATCACTTCGGAGTTGGTATCAATTACAAGTGGTGAGAGATTAACATAATCGTCAAAAGACTTGACCGATTTCATCAGCAGAACGGACTGGCTGTCAGAAAACTTAGTCTCATCTAGCTCCTCCCCCTGAAAATCAGAATCCGAACTGTTTAAAAGATCTACAATATGATGGAATTTGGCTTCATGAATCCTTGGTTTTATCACTTTAATATCCCTCACTGAAACAAGCCTGTATTTAGCAAAGAAGGCAATCCTCTCAAGTATCATTGTCAGCTTCTCCTCATACTCGACACATCGTTTCTCAATTTCAGCATCATCGAGATTGATCTGGTAATGGCCGATCTCATTCCTTTCCGGTACCCAGAAGTCTAGTGCTGCAAAGAACTTCTTATCGAACTGCTCGTTCATTTCAGGCAGGAACCATTCAACTTTCTGATCTGTATAGGTGGTGGCCAGTGTTCTTATCAGCCAGCAGAATGTGCCCATGGTGAGAACAGCAAACCTGTCGGTAAATTCCCTTTTGATGTTTTCTGGCAGAGTGATCTTTTGGTTTGTTATATCGTACCATAACTGGCAGACCATTACAAAGCTCACAAACTGGATCGTCCTTTCAATGGTCTTGAATATCTGATCGAGTCTCTGCCGACCAAGAGGCCGCATGGAGCCCGAAAAAAGCCTTCGTAACTCAACACCCACAGGCCATGGAAAGTTCTTGATGACCTGGTCAGCAATGAGACGATAATCAGCTTCTTCGCCAACATCTTTATCGGGCAGGAACTTTGAAAGAGAAGGTCTGTTCCTTACCATCTCATCAAATACTTTGAATACAAGTTCTTCATTTGCTGCAGCCATAGTCAGGGGATTTTTACATTTTAAAACCGAAGGTTTAATCAGATATATAGGTAAAGGTATGAGATATTCAGGGGAAAGTCAAGACCAGAGAAGGGAAAACTGCTATAATAAAATGTTGCTGGTTTGCTGGTTGCTGGTTGCTGGTTCTAGGTCCTCGGTGGGTCCTCAGTAAGTACTGGCACGCATTACAACCGAATACTGCTTCGCAGAGTGAACCTCCTATGATAATTGTCCTGCTGCATGGGCGAATTCAGGTGCAAGTAAAAGCTTTTAATTATGGCCCTAATGCATTATAAATATGCATTTTATTTATAACTTTGTTATATAGCCTCTGATAAAAATATCAAGGCATTTTGTTAACTGGATAATATAAATCTTAATGAAAGGAGTTTATCATGAAAAGAAATTACTTCCTCGTTTTTTATGTGATATTCTCAATTTTATTGACTCTTTCTTGTTCTAAAAAAGAGACAGATCCGGCAGAAAACCCCACAAGTGTTCCCAATGCACCCAAAGACCTGAAAGTCACAAATATTGATGCATCTTCAGTTAAACTGGACTGGACTGATGCTTCAGACAATGAAAAAGGATTCAGAATAAACCGTTTTTCATATCTGAGCGGTTTCGCCACAGATATAAATGTGCCTGCAAATACTGCAACTTATACCGATGGCGGACTGACACCATATACCTAATAAATATAAGGTCTATGCATTTAATTCACTTGGAGATTCTGATCCCTCCAACACAGTTGAAATAAATGTAGGTCCGCCGATAGCTACTCCGACAAACCTTCAGGCTATTGCTATCGATTCACGATCGATTTCACTTACCTGGACTAAAAACTCAACGGACTTCGCTAATTTTGCTGTTGAAAGAAGTACTACTTCAAATACTGCTGATTTTACCGAACTTAAAACAGTAAGCTCACCAAGTTATACAGATAATGAATGTTCAGCATCAACCACTTACTATTACCGTGTTTATCAGAACAGCAGCTACTTTGTTAAATCAGACTATACTAACATTGCGAGTGCAACGACATTAGAGCAAATAATGCCGCCAACAAACATCAACTGCTCCTGGACCGGTTCCGGCTTTTTGATAGAATGGACTGCCAGCATTTCACCAAATGTGACTTATACAATCAGACGAAGAGAGACCGGACAATCTACCGGCTCAGACAAAGCCTCTGATATAGCTTCAACATCTTATACTGATGCTACTGCCTCTTCAGGAAGGTATTATTATTATTCTGTAAAGGCAGTTTCAGGAGGTACAAACTCTTCTGAATACTCCGACGAGTATAAATGTTTCACTACATTCACATATAATGAAGTTGAGAGAAATGGTCCCACATCTTCCTTGACAACTCTTGACTGGTCTTCTTATATGGATGAAAATACTGCTGATAAGGAATTGCTTATTATTAACGGGGGCTATTCAGGCACATATGCAGGTTACAATGCTGCATCATACAAATATTATGACTGGGATCTCTTTGAACTTACATTCGACAATAACGATGTTGTAAAAATTGAGGTTCTGGAAGGGAGTACTTCAGGGCTATTGGGGATGGATCTAAGGTTAACAATGATAGTATCCTCAGGCGGAGGAGAATCAGTCCTCGGTGCCGGTAATCCTGTAATATCAGGAAGTATTTTTACATGGAATATATCATATAGCGCTGCTTATAACCTCAAGCGGGCTTATTTAATGGTCAGCATGCCTGATGACCTTATAAATACCGGACCATATAATTACCAGTTAAGAATAACCATAACAAGAGAATAGTACTAAGAGTATTAAAAAAAGTCTTGAAGATAGACCAATAACTGTTAATTGATCATCTTATTGAACAACGCCAGCTGTTCCTTCATTGCCTCTACTCTGTCTGCAGGTTCACTTCTGGCTTCAAGCAGTATCCAGCTTGAGTAACCTATGCCTTTAAGCAAACTGAAAAGATCAGGATAGGGATATGTACTGTCATTAAGTTCACGTACATGAAGTGTATCACCAAACCATTTGTATACCATATTAAAATTGCCTTCAAGACCGGGAGGCAGAAGATCCTGTTCATTGCAGTTCCAGCATATTTTTACATTATCTTCGGTGACCTGGTCAAATATGGCCTTCATATTAGGAAGCTCCTGGGTAAACTCACCATGAACCTCCACTCTTATAAGCTGTCCGTAATCCTTTGCATACTTGCCTATCTCATTAAGCGAAGTTGCTATCTGTGCAATTGTCTTTTCACGAGGGACTTCAGGAGGCAAGTAATTAGGCTTTACCTTAATACCTGTGGCTCCAATATCCTTACATAGTTTTATATATTCTTTTGTCTGCTTAATATTCCAGCGAAGCTGTTTCGGATCAGGGCTGTGAAATTCAAAATTGGACCCATACCCTATGCAGATCACTGAACTGTCAGTAAATCTCTTCCTGACTTCTTCACGCTGCTTTGCGTTAAGGTTAATTTCCACCTTATGCGCATGCTCTGTCCGGAGTTCAACACCGAGGTACCCGGTTTTTTCACAGTTAGCTATTAGAGTCGGCAGGTCCCAGTCCCTGCCCCACTGGTAGGTAACCAGGCCGAATTTCATCGCAACCGGAACACTGTTTGCCAGCTCCGGAAAATTCTTTAAAAATGCAAGAGCCATCCCGGCTCCAAAGCTGGTATGAATAAATTGACGACGATCCATAATAGCTAATATTGATTTTTACTAAAGTTTCGAATTCTTATTGATGATACATGTACTCAACTCCCCGACCCCCGGGGGTCAGACCTCCACCGGCACTACATACGGTTTCCGGTACACTCTCGTCAGCAGTTTATCTGCCGTCTTATCCTTTACAAACTTCTCTGCTGTACCGTCAAATGTCAGCTGTCTGCCTGCCTTGTATGAGATATTTGCCAGCGCCGGAAGTGCCGATGACATATTGCCTTCCAGGATGTCGCAATGCAGGGACTCACTATTACCTGCCCTGATGGCATCGATGAAGTTGGCATAATGTTCGGTTCCGCCCGGAGGAGCCATGAATGTCGGATCAGCCGGCTTTTCTTCTGCCATGCCCGATCCTGCGAAAGGTTCTGTTTCACGTTTGCGGTACGCTTTCCATCTGCCTCCGTCTATTTCAACATAGCCTTCAGTACCATAGAACATATTACCGATCCTGATATCGAGACCCGCCTCCGAATGTGTATAACGTCCCCGGGTTTCAAATTCAAGTATCTTGCCATCCTTGTATTTGAAGACGGATGTCTGCGTATTAGGTGTTTCCTGTGAACACTCCTTAGGATCAATCCCGAAAATATTCCCCATAGAATAAATTGTAACAGGGTGTTCATTCTTGTTGAGACCCCAGCGTGCAATGTCGAACTGGTGAGGTCCCTGGTTTGCACTGTCGCCGCCGCCTGTATTCCAGTGCCAGTGCCAGTTATAATGTGTCTTCTTTTCATTATAGGGCTGCCATGCAGCAGGGCCCAGCCACATATCATAATGAAGTGATGCAGGAGGTGTTCCGTCAGGTGCTATGCCGAATGAATCACGAGGCTTGAAGCATAAGCCTTTTGCCATAAATACTTCACCAATACCACCGTCGTGCATGAACTTTATTGCTTCCATCACACCGCGAATCGACCGGTTCTGCATTCCGCACTGAACCCTGACGTTGTATTTGCGGGCAGCTTTTACCATCTGCCTCCCTTCAAAGACAGTATGACATGCCGGTTTCTCAACATAAACATGCTTGCCTGCCTGACAAGCCCAGATGGTTCCCAGTGCGTGCCAGAAATTCGGTGTGGCAAACGAGACAGCATGAATATCCTTGTTATCAAATACCCTGCGCATATCCCATACTGTTTCCGGTGTCACGCCTGTCCTGTTGAGAACACTCTTTACCCTGTCAGGGAAGTACTGTTCGTCTACGTCACACAGCATTAAAATACGTACATTCCTGCTGTCGTTGAGGAGACCAAAGCTGTTGATATGGGTGCCTCCCTGACCTCTGATTCCGATGACGGCAATATTGATACGGTCGTTGGCTCCCTGGATCGATCTGTACGACCTGGCACTGAACGCCATTCCTCCGATGGCAATTCCTGCAGTGCCCAGTACACTTTGTTTGATGAATTCTCTTCTTTTTGTCATGGTATGATGAGTTTTTAGTTAGTCTTTTAAATCTTATAAATTTAGTTTTTTTTTGAATAAATAAATCTCCATTATGAAAATGAGTTTAACATGAGGGAGATCCCTCGTCCCGAATTCTCGGGACTCGGGATGACAGTTGTATTCCGAGATCTTCGAATGCGGGACGAGGCATCTCCTCAATTATCACCAATCCTGATTATGTCCACGGTCATTCTGAACGCCTGACCACCGAAACGAAGTGAAGGTGGTAAGCGAGGAATCTCTTTCGGATACCACGTATTCTCTTACTTTATTTTCTTTTGCTTATTTTTACTCATCCAAAGATCCGAATGTTAAAAAAACAAATATTAATCCTGTCTGTACTTCTTTTAATTGCTGGCTTAAAAGGATATGCACAGGATTCTCTCACCTTCAAGGGACAGTTATCGGCATACACCCATGTCAATCCTAATAATACTCTGCCCTGGTGGAACGGTGGTCGCTACATTCCCCAGCTTAATTATGAATTGAATTTACCCCGGAACAGACTTATTGATTTTGAGGCGTCGGCAAATATATACGGTAATGCCGGGATCGATCCATTCGATTCCTGCAGTGTTAACGGCATGATAAAGCCATATCGTTTATGGGCTCGCTATTCCACACCCCAGTTTGAATTTCGCGCAGGACTCCAGAAAATAAATTTTGGCTCAGCATCCATATTAAGACCGCTGATGTGGTTTGACCAGATTGATCCCCGTGATCCACTGAAGCTTACTGACGGAGTATGGGGCGTCCTTGCCAGGTACTACTTCCTCAATAATGCAAATATCTGGCTTTGGGGATTATATGGAAATAAAAATCTGAAGGGATGGGAATCAGTGAATACCATTAAGGATAAACCTGAATTCGGAGGACGTCTGCAGATACCTGTCCCTAAAGGAGAAACCGGATTATCATTCCACCACAGAACTGCAGACGGAAGTATTATTTCAGATTCAACCATAGTCTACGGGAATATCCCTGAAAACCGTTTCGGCTTTGATGCTAAATTCGATATTGAAGTTGGTCTGTGGCTCGAAGCATCGTGGTCAAACTTCAATAAAAATATCAGCGTGTTTTCCAACCAGGAAATTATCAACCTCGGAGTTGACTATACTTTCGGAATAGGCAACGGACTTACTGTCGTCTATGAACATCTTATAGCTTCATATGATGAAAATCCGTTTGAATTCAGGAATTCAATAAATTTTTCATTGCTCAGTCTCTCATATCCTGTTGGTGTATTTGATAATATAAATGCAATCGTATATTACGACTGGACCAATAACAGGATGTATAATTTCGTTAACTGGCAAAGGCAATTCAATAAACTGACGTTGTACCTGATGGGCTATATCAATCCAAAAGAGTACAATATACCTACGCAGCGTACTGATGAGATCCTGTATGCCGGAAGCGGCATTCAGCTAATGCTTGTGTTTAACCATTAATTCATATATTTAATATTTAAAACGGCATTATCAAAAACAGAAAATAATGGAAGACAATCTGATTATCAAAACTCACAACCTTACCAAGCGTTTCCCCATGGGGAAGAGCGAGTTTACTGCCCTGAAAGGTGTGGATATCAGCCTGGGTACAGGTGAATTTGCCGGACTGATAGGACCCAGCGGTTCAGGGAAGACAACATTTCTGAATATTGTCGGGTCGTTAGATACACCATCCGAAGGTGAAGTAATAGTTCTTGACCAGTCCATAGGAAACCTGACAGCTAAAGGAGCCGCAAAGCTCCGGAAAGAGAAGATCGGGTTTATTTTCCAGAGTTATAACCTGCTGGCAGTACATACCGTGTATGAAAATGTTGAGTTTCCGCTGTTGCTGCTCAAGATATCGGCAAATGAACGCAGGAAAATGGTAATGGATGCTTTGGAATGGGTCGGACTCCTTGATAAAATAAAGTCGAAACCTCCACAACTGTCAGGTGGAGAGTGCCAGAGAGTTGCTATCGCACGTGCTATGGTAAAGAAACCCTCACTTGTAGTGGCCGATGAACCGACAGCAAACCTCGATGCTGCCAATTCACACAATATCCTGCAGACAATGGCAAAACTTAATGAGGATTTAAAGACGACTTTCCTGTTTGCCACTCATGATGAGAAAGTTATCGGATATCTGAAAAGAAAGATATACCTGAAAGACGGAAAAGTGGATAAAGATGAAACAGTTTAAAACAGACTATCATGAAACTTGCAATAAAACTTGCATTTAAGAATCTCATTGGAGCAGGTTTACGAACCTGGCTCAATGTGATCGTATTGTCATTCTCTTTTGTGATCATTATTGCCGCCCGAGGTATATTGGTGGGATGGGACCGGCAGGCAAAAAATGATATGACCGACTGGGAGATAGGAGGAGGACAATACTGGAACGTTAACTATGATCCATATGATGCTTTTACTCTTGCTGATGCTCACGCACCGGTACCGGAGAATTTTATTCCGGAAATTGAGAATAAAGATATGGTACCTGTACTGATTACTCAGGGAACTCTCTTCAATCAAGGCCGAATGCAGTCGATCCTGATAAAGGGAATCAATCCTGATCAAACTCTACTGGAACTACCTACAAATAAGCTGGATACTCTTATTGAGGCAATACCTGCCATTATTGGTTCCAATATGGCCAGTACAAATAAGCTTCAATTGGGAGATTATGTCACCATCAGGTGGCGTGATAAAAACGGCACTTTTGATGCCACTAATATATGTATAACGAATATTTTTACCACCAATGTTCCCACAGTAGATCTGGCCCAGGTATGGATCCCTATGGAAAACCTTCAATCCATGACACTCATGCCGGGTGAGGCAACAATATTGACCTTCCGCGATAAAGAGAAAGTAAGGGAAGATACCGAAAACTGGAAGTTAATGACCTATAAAGCGCTGGTGAAAGATATTGAAGAAATGATTAAAACGAAATCGGTAGGACAGGCTATTTTCTATACTATTCTTCTTATACTTGCCCTTCTGGCAATTTTTGACACTCAGGTACTCTCCATATTCAGAAGGCAGAAGGAAATAGGTACATATGTTGCCCTGGGATATACCCGTGGTGAAGTGGTAGGACTTTTTACAATAGAAGGTGCCATGCATGCAATACTTGCTGCTATAATGGGTGCCCTTTATGGTATACCATTTCTTGCATGGTTTGCGAGTAAGGGTATTACACTGGGTGTATCCTCGGCAGACTATGGGTTTGCCATAGCTGATACAATGTACCCGGCTTACAGCGGGGCACTCGTTATCGGTACAACGATAATTGTCTTATTGGCCACAACAATAGTTAGTTACTGGCCTTCGAGGAGAATTGCCAAAATGAATCCAACAGAAGCTTTAAGGGGGAAATTACAATGATAAAGTTTTTATTCAAAGGACTCATAAGAGACAGAAGCAGAAGCCTTCTTCCCCTGATCGTGGTAGCCATTGGTGTAATGCTTGCTGTATTCGTACGAGGATATATCAATGGCATCATGGTAGATATGATAGAACAAACAGCAAAATTAACAACCGGCCATGTAAAAGTGATGACAAAGGCCTATGCTGATAATATGGATCAGGTTCCCAACGACCTGGCTATGATGGAAGTGAGCAATATGAAAAGGGACCTCGAACAGACTTTCCCCAGTATGAAATGGGTAACACGAATTAAATTTGGTGGATTAATTGATGTGCCGGATGCTTATGGCGAAACCCGGAGCCAGGGACCCTCTATGGGTATAGGCCTCGACCTCCTTTCTGAAGATTCAGATGAGGCAGAACGTCTGAATCTCAATAATTCACTGGTAAGAGGTTCTCTACCAACAATCCCTGGTGAAGTATTGCTAAGCGAAAATTTCTCTCAAAAATTAAAGGTAAATCCCGGGGAAGAAGTTACTCTGATTGGTTCCACAATGAACGGAGGTATGACCATCTATAATTTCCGGGTTGCAGGAACAGTTCATTTCGGAAATACAGGCATGGACCGCGGAACGGTCATTGCCGATATTAAAGATATACAGCTTGCCCTGGATATGGATGATGCTGCCGGTGAGATTCTCGGATTCTTCGGCACCGGATATTATGATGATGAAAAGTCCGAACCTGTTATTTCAGAGTTTAAAAATAAGTATTCGGGAGACGAAGGTGAATTTGCTCCTGTTATGCTCAGGTTAAGGGATCAGGAAGGACTGTCTCTTTATGTGGACCTTACTAAAACTATGGGAGCTATTATAACAATTATATTTATGGTAGCCATGTCGCTGGTACTCTGGAATGCCGGTTTACTTGGTGGCCTGCGACGTTATGGTGAGATAGGGATCAGGCTGGCAATCGGTGAGGAAAAAGGACATGTGTACCGTTCGATGATCAGCGAATCGGTCATGGTGGGAATAGCAGGTACTATTGTGGGAACAGCAATCGGACTTGGATTATCCTGGCTGATGCAAACTTACGGTCTTGATATAAGTGAGTTTACAAAAAATGCAACCACCGGTATAATGATGCCTAACATTGTATACTCCAGAATTACTCCCCCTGATTTCTATATCGGACTCATTCCGGGAGTACTATCCACAGTAGTTGGCACGATGTTGGCAGGAGTAGGTATATATAAAAGACAAACTGCACAACTGTTCAAAGAACTGGAGGCATAAAGAGAATATAATCAAACATAGAAATAATGAAAATGATACCAATTATATTAGGAGTTTTTTTAATCACAAACCTTTCTGCTCAGACGGCAGATGAGATCCTGGACAGGGTTGACAGGAATATGTCATCGGAAAACAGGATATTTGAATCGGCCATGATCATACATGGAAAACGAACAAGCCGGACCATAACATCCGTTTCCTACTCTGTGGGTGATAAAAAATCCTTTACTGAATACCTTTCTCCTGCACGTGAACAGGGAACAAAAATGTTAAAACTGGAAAATCAGCTCTGGATTTATTCTCCCTCAACGGATCGCACCATTCAGATCTCGGGACACATGCTCCGCCAGTCGGTAATGGGTTCCGATCTGTCGTATGAAGATATGATGGAAGACAGAAAACTGACCGATGTCTATAATGCATCTGTTGTTGACGCTGAAGAAATAGAAGGGAGAGCCAACTGGGTGCTTGAACTGAAAGCAAAGGTTGAAGACGTTGCTTATGCCAGACGAAAAATGTGGATCGATAAGGAACGATATGTTCCCATGAAAGAAGAATTATATGCAAAAAGCGGTCAGCTGCTTAAGCGATCAACTATGAGTGACGTAATGAGGATTGAAGGAAGATGGTTTCCCACAACTATTGTCTATAAAGACATGCTGAAGGAAGGTGATGGTACAGAGTTCAAAATAACAAGTATTAAATTCAACCAGGATATCCCGGAATATATTTTTACCAAAGCAGCACTGAAACAATAGGGATTAAAAACAAGCTTTATTTAAGCCTGTTTATCTTTAACATAAATTTTAAAAACATTATGGATCGAAGAGATTTTTCGAAGAAAATTATTGGTGCAGGCATGTTACTGCAGGGCGCTACAATTGATTCATTCTCTGATTATTCAAAAAATGACATTCTCAAAGAAGAAAAGCTCGCGACCAGGGAATTCGACGTAATAGTCGCAGGAGGCGGAACCGCCGGCGCTGTTGCTGCAATTGCAGCATCAAGGAATGAAGCAAAAACAGCGCTAATTGAAAGTAAAGGTTATGTGGGCGGCACTGTTGTGGAAGGCGGGACTGCACTTCACAGCTTTTTTAATCTCTGGAAAGCTTTTCCAGGGGTCAGAAAACGCCAGGTAGTAAAAGGTATTGCGCAGGAAATCATAGACCGCCTTCTGCTTGTTGGAGGGACAACCGGGCATGGTGACGTAACGGGGAAAATCGATTACGACTGCGCCTGTACAGCCATTGATACTGAATTGTATAAGCTCGTCGTCCTTGAAATGCTTGCTGAGGCAGGAGTAAATGTGTTCACAAATACCCTGGTTGCCGGAACAGTAAAAAAAGGTTCATCCATAACTGGTGTCATTACGCAAAGCCGTATGGGACGGGAGTTCTTCAAAGCTAAATGTTTTGTTGACAGCACTGCATACGGAGACCTTTCGGCTTACGCAGGGGCAGAATTTATTGAGTTGAATGATCATCCTGTATGTAATAGTATGGGACTGGGCAACGTAAATATAGAAAAGCTTTATGCATACCTGGTGAAGAATAATGCCCTGGGAGATCTGGCCTATGGCTTGCGGGACGGTAAGGAGGGTCAGATCATAAGGTTTGGAAGTGAAAGCGGATATACCATAAGGGGCAAGCTTCCTGACGAATTTGTAGATGGTGTGGTAAAACTTGGATCCGGACTTATTACAACCACCGTGCATAATAATTACCTGATGTTCATCAAGGTGAATTATAAGTTGCCTGTCAGCCCCACAAACAGGGATGAGGTCGCAAAAGCCGAACTGACTGTCAGGCAGAATCAGTATAAAACCCTGGAGTTATTCCGTAAGTACCTGCCCGGATGCGAACATGCTTTCATTGCACGTACCAGCCCGTCGCTTAATATCAGACGTGGCCGCACTATTACCTGCGACTATGATATAAAGCTGGCCGATGTTATTGAGGCCAGACATTTTGATGACGATATTATGGTATACGGATTTCATGATTCAGCACCAAGATACCAGGTTAAAAACGGAGGCACTTACGGGGTGCCATACAAAGCGCTGAGAGTAAAAGGCATAGACAACCTTCTTGCTGCCGGGATGTTGATCACGACTGATTTCCAGGCACATATGTCAACCCGCAATACGGTTTGCTGCATGGGGCAGGGGCAGGCTGCCGGGACAGCAGCAGCATTATGTACATCAAAAAATCTTGGTACCCGTGATCTTAAATACAACGATCTGAGACAAACCCTTGAGAATGGAAATGTGTATTTTGAGAGTTGATCTCCATATCTCTGTTAAGCAATGCCTATCGAATATCGGATTGCCGGACATTGATCATTTTTTCAGTCAGCTCACCTCTTGAATTCAATTTTAAATCCCGGAACCGGCCATGAAGGCAGTTTGGCCGGCTTTTTAATTATCATAGCCGCATCAGTTTGTGACCACTTGACTTTTACATCGCTCCCAAGCATTTTAACGGATGCAACAGGATTTTCCAGGTATTTTGAATTTTTACCCAATGAATTTATAAGTATATCCTCAGTGGGAGTTCCCAGACAGAATGCATATAAAACACCATCTTTTGTTGTGAACCTGATATCTTTTGCGTTGAATTGATAGTTTTCGTTGAATCTCCCGGGTTTGACTGCCTTAGCCTCAGCAGATTTCTCACCGAATATTTTCCACGGGCGTGTTCCATAAATACCTTCTCCGTTGACAGCAGTCCATACACCTACTTCATCAAGAATCCGGAGCATATCAGGTTCGAGATCTCCTTCAGGCGTCTGGACAACATTTAAAAGCAGATTGCCATTCTTGCTGACGATGTCAACAAGCATCTGGATTACCTCTGTTGATGTTTTGTACTTCTGACCTGTACGATAATACCAGTCGCCAATAGATGTATCCGTCTGCCATGGATAAGGACTTAAAGAATCCAGGACACCTCGTTCAACATCCTGAACCCATTTCCCGCCGGAAGATTGTTTGCATGTATAAACGGCATTAAGATTACCATTATTCCTCGCCATATCCTGGTTATAATAATGAGCTATAAGACTTCTTCCGACATCTTCAAATGGCATCCAGCTGTCGGAATAGAGAAGATCTGGATGGTAATTGTCAATCAGTTCCTTTATACTGCTGAACCATTCCACCTGGAAGATAAGATTATTGGTCAGCCATCCTTTATCGTCCGGTGTTGTTTGTGCATGGTACAGATCGCTATATTTCGGATCAGCACCATCATAAGGGACACCTTTCTTTGGACCCTGAGTATCAGATCCATGCGCCGCCTGGAACCATGTATAGCTGGCTCCGAGATGCTCAGAAACCCCGAATTTCAGTCCCTGTTTCCTGGCTGCTTCCTGCCATATGCCAACCACATCTTTTATCGGACCTATATTTATAGCGTTCCACCTGTGTATCTTTGAATCCCACAGGAAAAAATTATCGTGGTGTGACCCCATGCTTACAAAATATTTCGCGCCGGCTTTTTTGTAAAGTTCCATCAGTTTGTCAGGATCCCATCTCTCTGCCTTCCACAGTGGGATAATATCTTTATATCCGAATTCCGAAGGATGTCCATAATGTTCCAGATGATATTTATAGGCAGGATCTTTCTCCTGGTACAACCTTCTTGCATACCAGTCGCCCTGCCTGGGAACAGCCTGTGGACCCCAGTGAGCCCATATTCCGAACTTGGCATCGCGGAACCAATCAGGACACTGGTATTGCGTTAATGATTCATCTGAAGGCCGAAATGCTCCTTCAGTTATCGGGAGCTTACCTTTCTGTGCTGAAAGAGTGATGGAAAAAATCAGGATGAGCAAATTCGTCATACTGAATCCTTTGAAAAATTTGGTTTTCATCATCTTGCGTTTTTGTACTTTTATCTTTTTAATTCTTCTTTTATCCCGCCGGTCGCCTGACACCGGTAGCCGGTTGCCTTCTTAATACCTCACTTTGATCTTTACAGATCCCTTTACCGGTTTCTCAGAAACGACTATTATATACCCTCCCCCGCATCCCGAGGTTATAGCTCCCGGGTAATACGGGAAGTATTTTGTTTCAATTTCATTCATGATCGAATCAGGTACCGTATAAGGTAAGATTTTTTTCCATAAAAGGAGCGTATCCTTTACAGCCTTTCCCATATCTGTTACATCTTTTTTAAGAATGGCTTCCCAGCATCTGTCACCCGATTCCCCAAGTTCTTTAATAAGTTGTTTTTCAAGGTTAATTATTTTAAGAGGATTATATCCTACGGGACGTGGAGTCAGCGGGACAAGGTACAATACATCCGACAGCCAGTCACATATATCTTTTCTGGTTGTAGATTCAATTTTTTCAGGCCAGTAGCCTCCGTTGTAATAAAGCTTGTTTATACCGGGGAATAAAAGTCCGATATGATCCTGAGATCCTGAGATATATTTCTTCCCCGGAGGATTTTCAGCACCAAAAAGCAGCTTTGCATTCTGCTCATGATCACCTTCGGGATACCGGTCACCCCAGAGTTTTATGCCTGTATTTCTTGAGCTTGTCGCCAGTCCTGAACGGTCGTTGAAATCCATCGTAGGCCAGATCTGTGTAACTACTACTGACCCGGGATGTTTTTCCGATACCCAAGGCTGATCGATCCATCCGCCTGCAAGACAAAGCCGGTATGGAAATCCCAGCTCTTTTTTTGTTTCTGAACTGGAACGAGCCGGCAGTCCTTCTTCAGGGATACGTTCCAGAATAATATACTCCACTCCCATATCTTTACAAAGTCTCTCCTTTTCAACAGTATGACCATCATGATTGACAATGAGAATATCAGGCTTCAGTCTTCTCATATCCGGTTCGAAATCAAGCATCCCCTCTCCTGACGCAAGGAAGGCATCTTCAACATATCTTATTGATTTAATAATATATAACCTTTCCTCCTGTGAGAAATAAGGTTTCTTTCCTTTCAACAACAAAAGGTTATTATCCCTTCCGACACTCACGTATACCTTCCCGTAAGATGAGGCAGTTTTAAAGAAAGCTATATGTCCTCCGTGCAGGAGATCGAAACAGCCGCTTACCAGTACCTTTTTGCTTTTCATTCCAATAAGCGGTTTACTTATTAAATCTGCTTGTTCCCGGTTTGCTTTCCGAATCCCTTAACATCTGTTCCTTTATCCAGTCGTAATTTTTTCTCATGCCTTCCCTGAGAGGAATGGAAGGTTCCCAGTTAAGATAGTTTTTTATTAAAGTGTTATCGCTGTTACGGCCGCGAACGCCTTTTGGTGCATCAAGATCGTATTTCCTCTCTAACTTGTATCCTGCAATGTCCTCGACAATATCAACCAGCTTGTTTATTGAGACCATTTCACTGCTTCCCAGGTTGATTGGTTCTTCAATATTGCTGTACATAATATCGATTATCCCCTTTAAACAATCATCTATATGCATGAAGCTCCTTGTCTGGTGTCCGTCACCCCAGATAACGATTTCCTTCTTGCCATTTATTGATGCCTCAATCACTTTACGGCAAATCGCTGCCGGCGCTTTTTCCCTTCCGCCGTCATAAGTGCCATAAGGTCCATAGACATTATGAAATCTCGCCACCCTTGTCGTAAGACCAAAATCTTCCATGAAATGACGACACATACGCTCACTGAAAAGCTTCTCCCAGCCATATCCGTCTTCTGCAAGGGCCGGATAAGCATCCGATTCTTTCAATCCGGGATTATTGGGATCGGTCTGTTTTTCGCCATTATAAACACATGCGGATGAGGCATAAAAAAACCGGCTGATTCCGCAATCGCGCGACGCAATAAGAAGATGAGTATTAATAAGGACGCTTATCATGCAGGCAGCCTTATTGTTTTCTATAAATCCCATACCTCCCATATCGGCAGCAAGGTTGAAGACTTCATCATAGCCGTTTACTGCCTGATAACAGTTTTCCATCAGACGAAGGTCAAAGACCAGATTATCAGCCTCATCAGAAACCTGATACCACTGATTCAATGGCTTAATATCTATAGCCCTTACCTGATTACCTTTCTTGATAAATTCTTTTACCAGGTGACCTGCAATAAAACCACCTGCACCTGTAACAACAATCTTTTTCATGAATTAATATATTTTATTCTTAATGAATTCTGTAAAGTCCGGCTCCATGCCGGTTAATTGATCTTGCAAATGACTCATTGAATCTGCCAAGCTTTTTACCTGTCCAAAGGTCTGTCACAGTATGAGATCCATCCAGTCCGAGCTGTTCAAACCTTATTGTTATCTCGACCTGACCGGCAGAATCAGAAGCATTGAAAAACGCAAGGTATTTATCGCCGCTTTTCGGATCATCGGCTGTCCAGGCAATCAAATCATTGTCCCTGAAAACCTGCCTGTTATTAATACTATGCTGGTTAACCTGCAGCACGTTGCGGTTTGTTATCAGCGACAAAGTGAAATCGTCATTGTCAGGAAGATTGCCTCCGAACATAAGCGGTGAGCGGAAAATGGCGAAGAGGGTCATCACTGTATACTGTTCATCTTTTGTAAATCCGCTCATCCTTGGCTGACCTCTTTCGGCCCGTATTCCTATTCGTCCAAGTGGAAGCATGTCGGCATCGGGGTAGTACCCCACGCCTCCTTTTGATGTCCACATGTTACAAACATCAAACTCATGCTTCAATGCCCGCCAGTTATCCCAGAAATCATCGGTTGTCCGCCACATGTTTGCATGATTCTTGAGGAAATCTGCATCTTCAACATTATTCCCGCTTGGCGAGATGCTTAAGACTATGGGCCGGCCGCAATTATCAATCGCTTTCCTTATAAGTTCAATCTCTTTAAGTCTTCCCGACAGATCATCCACCTTTACAAAGTCAACGCCCCATGAAGAATAAAGCTGAAAAAGGGAATTATAGTATTCCTGTGCACCGTTTTCCCCGGCAACAATAGTGTACATATCCTTAAGCCATCGGCATTGATCAGCGGTTGAATAAATGTCACCGGCTGTGGCACTGCTTCCCAAAATTTGTGTGTTTTTTTTAACAGCAATTACCGGGATCCCCCGCATCACATGTATCCCGAACTTTAATCCCTTATTATGGACATAGTCTGCCAGGGGTTTGAATCCATTGCCACCGGCAGCAGAGGGGAAACGATTTACAGCAGGTAACAGCCTCCCGTATTCATCCATAATATAAACCGGATCCTTCTGATTATATCCGCCAGCCTTATCATTCTCGACATACCAGCGTATGTCAACTACAATATACTCCCACCCGAACTTCTTAAGGTTTTTTGCCATATAATCGGCATTTGCCTTTATCTCATCTTCAACGACAGTAGGCCCAAAACAATCCCAGCTGTTCCAGCCCATGGGTGGTACCGGTGCCCACTTATGAAACGAAAGGATTTCATCGTTGCCGTCACCAGCTTTTTTTTGAGATTGACCCGGAATGTAAATTGCAAATAATAAAATAATTGTAATAAATACACTTAAAATATTTGTCTTGAAGGATAAATGCTTTTTTTTCACTTTATTGATTATTTTGAATTTTTTAATTATACCATTTAATCGCGTTTTGGCGGTATATCTTGTCAATAACATTTTTGGGCAGTTTCAGCCCCGGATCATTGGCCATGATAAAATTTCCTTATATATTATTACAGTTGATCAGAAGCAAAGCAAAAAGATACAGCATCAGGGAATTTGTCTTCATGAATAGTATAATATTTCAGGTTACAAAAGAATTCAGGGAGGACCATCAAAATACGATATTTACTATCCTCCCTGAACCAGTATCAGTTTTCCGTTTATATTGTTGTGTTTACTAATCAGGCATCACTACAAAATCGGCTTCGTTCAGGTAATCATAGCTCATCTTGCAGCTTGTAAACTCATCGTAATTATATTCTTCAACTTCCACAACGCCATATTTCATTCCCGAGATTTCAGCTGCCGCCCAGATCTCCTCGAAGTTTATCATACCGCTGGCACCTACTTCTTCCTTGTCCTTTATGTGCCACGATTCGAATCGTCCCGGATAAGCATTGAAATAGTCGGCAGGATTTCCACCACCTACCACACACCAGTACATGTCGAGCTGGAACATCACTTTCTCAGGATCAGTGTTCTTAAGCATAAAGTCATACATTATCTGCCCGTCGAGCTCTGTTGAAAATTCCTTGTCATGGTTATGATACCCGAAACGTATTCCTTTTGCGTTGCATTTTTCTCCCACTGTATTGAAATAATCACAATACTGTTTTAATGTATCAAGGCTCTGGTATGCATTGCCGAACATAAACGGCTGAACGATATATTTCACGCCTGCTGCAGCATGGGCATCAATACAGGCATCCCACCATTCCATTGTCTTATCCCGGTTTGCTGAATCGGGAAGCGGCATTCCGGTGTGGGAACTCAGGAATCCCAGCCCATTCTCCTCACAAAGTGCCTTAAAATCAACAGGTTCCATATTATAGAATTTGCCGTTGTTGTATCCGGCAGCTTCAACAAATGTGTACCCCATCTTTCCTACTTTTTCTATTGCGCCCGGTACATCCCTGGTTATGGAATCACGAATCGAATAGAGCTGCAATCCAATATTCTTATTGGTTTTACAGGAATTTAGTGAAGTCATTAACAGGCCTGTAAAAACAATTAAAATAACAGAAGTAATGTTAGTTCTTTTTTTCACATTTGATCAGGATTAAATTTTGACGAAAGATACAAATTATATTAAAAAGTTGAAAGGTTGAAGTGATGAAAGGTTGAAGGGATCATTGTGAAATAAATTTCAATAATGGTATAAGTACCGGTTTCCCCTTTTCAGCTATGTAGATAATTCCCGAAGCATCTTTTTGCTGATGAACATACGGATTCATCTTACTTACAAAGGTCAGTGCCCTTTCCCTGGCTTCATTACTATATTTTACAAATACAGGGTGAACTGTTGCTATAAGGTCATCAAGTTCATCTTTATCGGTGATAACCGTTCCCTGAGGCCATTCCACACCCTCTTTATCCCTGGAAATTACCACAATCCCTCCTGAAGGGATCCAGTTCATCCAGTTCATCTCATCACCGGCATTCTTTTCGCTTCCATGCTTTATTATTGCGTCTGAATAGTATTGTTTCAGTCCCTCCTTGAACAAAGGAGGCAGCCTGGTTGCATCAATATAACTTGATATCAGACGGCAATTGTTATAGTGACCGATACTGAAATTATAATCTTCTGATGCCAGATGCCCGTTATTGTTTACCAGATATGCTGCAAAGAGGTCAACCAGCGATCTGAATTCCACAGTGGATGTATCCACCGGTGAATTATTCTTGCTGATAAATTCTGTGATCGCTTTTAAATATCCTTTTTTATCTAAACTACCCGGATTGAAATCCGTAATAATTGTTTTAATCTCCTCCGGCACCTCTTCGAGTCGTTCAATAACCAGGACTGCTTTGGGCACCGGTCTGCGTCCTTCATTCCTGAGTATGGGCTCAGATATAGCTGAATCATCTCTTTTTACTTCTTCAGATTCAATTTCTAATGACCCGGAAGCGAGACCGCTTGCCGATACTGTGATTTTTATTTCCCCAGCTACCCCTGTTGATCTTATTACGTTAAATACCGGCATCTCGGTATACCTTGCTCCCTGATCAGAACTATACCTGCCTCTCTCCGATTCATACATTGGTGGTCCCGCCAGTGTTGCCGGTCCTGTTACTGACCATTTAATTGTGTTTGTGGCCCCTGTGACGCGATTGCCCTGTGAGTCAACAATATCTGCAGTTATTATTGCTACTGATGCACGATCTGCTCCTATCTTCTTGTGCGATCCTTTAACCACAATTCTAGCCGGTTCACCTGATTCTGTTGTCTGACCGGCTATCTCACTATTAGATGCGGGATACTGATCAAGCTCCTTAAATATTATGTTATCATATCTGTGCCTGGCATGTGAACCGGCAGATCCGCTGTTAATACGGTATGCAGTCAGTATCCGGGTGGTATCTTCAGCCCCGGCAATTTTTGAATCAACAGCATTATCAGTCATACTGCCCATGCTCCAGAACATAATGGAGGGATGGTTCCTGTCTCGACGGATCATCTCCTTCATCTGCTGCTCCTGTACTGTTGAGGAAAAAGGCTGATTCCCCGTATTTGGTGATTCCTCAATAACAATAAAGCCATGTTTATCGGTAAGCTCATATACCTGCTTATTTCCAGGATGACCATAAATAAGAAGTATATTGCACAGATGTTTTTCTGCAATATTTTTCAGGTCCACTTCAGCAATCCAGCCTGGCACAACTGCCCCGAGCCATGGATATTCCTGCCTGAATTTTCCACCATTTAGAATTAGCTTTTTGCCATTAAGATACAGAGTATTCTCATTGTAATCCCATCGGAACCATCTGATTCCCAGGGAACTTGTATAGCTGTCAGTTACACCGACTCCGTCGGTCACTTCGGAATAGACTCTGTACGTGTAAGGATTATCAGGTGACCACAGGTGGGGTTTCTTTACTTTCTTTGATACTTGATCGAATTTGTATAACTGTCCCGGATTAATTGTGTTTCTCGATTTTATTGTTTGTATTATCTTTCCTGAAGCATCTGTTATATAAGTATTCAGCATGCAATTCTTTGGCTGGTTATAATCATTTTTCACCCAGGTTTGAATCCGAACAACCGCTTTCTTAACTGAAACCATTGGTGTGGTAATAAATGTCCCTCCTTCATGTAATGCTGACCCCTGCATAGGAATATAAAGCCTGTCTTTTATTGCAATTGTAACATTCCGGTTCATACCGCCGTAAACATAAAAGCTGTCAGGATTCATCGGTGGTATATTATACTCGTCATTTTTCCTGTTATTTACGGCCACCGCCAGAACATTATCCTTTCCAGGGACAATAAGGCCGGTAAGGTCAAAATCAAATGAGCCGTATCCGCCCTTGTGATCACCCAGATACTTTCCATTCAGCCAAACCTTGCAGTATTTTTGAACACCTTCAAATTCTACAAATATCTTTTGTCCTGCAAACCTCTCATTAACAATGAAATGCTTGCGGTACCAGCCCCATCCTCTCAACCAGTAGGGATTATCATATTCCGATGTATCTTTTATAAAAGGGTGGATATCACCTGTAGTTTCATAGGTTGACCAGGTATGGGGAATGCTGACTATGGGCCAGTTCAGATCATTATAGCCGGCAGCCTCATAACCATCTCCTGCATTCTCATTCGGATAATAATTAAAAGTCCAGTCGGAGTTGATTATCTTTTCGATCCTGGGACTTACAACTATATTTGTCGATTTCTTCTGTGCACCTGCTGAATAAAAACAGAATACCAGTAAAATAAGTATTATGATTGTCTTCATAGCAGGAATTTTTCTTACAATAAAAATACTATAAATCTTTGGGATAATCCTTTTTATTAATTTATTTAAAATTTTTGCACTTTTTCTTTGATTTATTAAAAATAAATCTACCTTTGTCCATCGAATTGAAAAAAATAATGCAGAAAACTTTAATACATATTATTACCCTTATCCTTATAATTGTGCCCAGCACATGATCCGGGAATAATATGTATTACTATAACTTTACAGAGGCTTTCCGGATGACCGGGAAGCTTTTTTTATAAAAAGATTTGTAGAGATGAAGAACAGGTTAAGAAGCTCGAAGACCATTACCGGCAGAAACATGGCCGGAGCCAGGAGCCTTTGGCGTGCCAACGGAATGAAGGAGGATCAATTAGGCAAACCCGTTATAGCCATTGTCAATTCATTTTCCCAGTTTGTTCCGGGACATGTTCATCTTCATGAAACAGGACAGATGGTGAAAAGATTAATTGAGGACCGCGGATGTTTTGCCGCCGAGTTCAATACAATAGCAATTGATGACGGTATAGCCATGGGACACCAGGGAATGCTTTACTCCCTGCCCTCACGCGAGCTTATTGCCGACAGCGTTGAATATGTTTGCAATGCACATTGTGCCGATGCGATGATCTGTATCACCAACTGTGATAAAATAACACCGGGAATGCTGATGGCGGCGCTGAGACTCAATATACCTGCTGTTTTTGTGTCGGGTGGACCTATGGAGGCAGGTATTCTGGGGAACAGACATCTCGACCTTGTGGATGTTATGATAGATGCTGCCGACACAAGCATCGGCGATAAGGAACTGGAAGAGATTGAAAGATCTGCATGTCCTACCTGCGGATCCTGCTCGGGAATGTTCACCGCTAACTCAATGAACTGTCTCAATGAGGCCCTGGGCCTTGCACTCCCCGGAAACGGAACAGTGGTAGCTACCCATGTCAACAGGATTAACCTGATCAAAAAAGCAGCAGAACTTATCGTTGATCTTACATACAGGTACTATTATGATGGTGATGAGAGTATACTTCCACGGTCAATAGCTACCCGGGCAGCTTTTCTGAATTCCATGGCGCTCGATATTGCCATGGGTGGCTCAACCAATACGGTGCTGCATCTCATGGCACTCGCCAGTGAGGCAAAAGTAGAGTTCACAATTAAGGATGTTGATGAACTCTCACGGAGAATTCCGAATTTATGCAAGGTAGCACCAAGTTCTCATTATCATGTACAGGAGGTTAACCGCGCCGGAGGCATAATGGCAATATTGGGAGAGCTTGAACGAGGCAAACTTATAGACACTTCGGTTAATAGAATTGATTATCAGTCACTTCGGGAAGCAATCAGCGAATGGGATATAATGGGAGAAAGTGCAAAACCTGAAGCTCATTCTCTATTCAGGAGTGCACCGTTGATGAAACATAGTCTTGTAATGGGATCTCATGACACCATGTATGATGAACCCGACACCGACAGGAAAAACGGATGTATAAGAAGCATAGAATTTCCATACAGCTATGATGGAGGACTTGCGGTTCTCTTCGGAAATATAGCTGAAAACGGATCTATTGTAAAAACTGCAGGTGTTGACCAGGAATTACTTAGCTTCTCCGGTCCTGCTGTTGTTTTTGAATCCCAGGAGGAGGCCTCTGAAGGGATACTGAACGGAAAAGTGAAGACAGGAGATGTGGTTGTTATCAGATATGAGGGCCCTAAAGGAGGTCCGGGAATGCAGGAGATGCTCTATCCCACCTCCTACCTCAAATCAAAAGGACTTGATAAAAAATGTGCACTTATTACCGATGGCAGATTTTCAGGCGGCACATCCGGATTATCAGTAGGACATATCTCACCTGAAGCTGCCGCCGAAGGTACATTTGCACTTATCCGCGACGGCGATATTATAGAGATTAAGATTCCTGATCGAAGTATTAATATTAAAATAAGTGATAATGAGTTAAAGAACCGTCGAAAGAAAGAAGAAGCAAAAGGTAGTAATGCCTTTAAACCGGAAACCAGGAAACGGGAAATACCTGCTTCATTAAGAGCCTATGCAGCATTTGTAAGCTCTGCAGATAAGGGAGCGGTAAGGATGGTGTAGGGAGTTGAAGGGAGTTGAAGAAGTAAAAAGATAATCAGATCGCATGATTGAATGATTGCACGCTAAAATAATAACTATGAAATCTCAAAAAGAAACAAAACAAGAGAAGGTAAGAATTAACGGCAAGGAAGAGATAACAGGTGCAGAGGCATTGTTGAGATGCCTGATAGAAGAGGGAGTAGATACCATCTTCGGGTACCCCGGAGGAGCCATAATGCCGGTATACGATAAACTGCTGGATTATAAAAGCAAACTGAGGCATATACTTACCCGTCACGAACAGGGAGCGGCACATGCAGCCCAGGCATACGCTATGGTCACAGGTAAGCCAGGTATATGCTTTGCAACATCAGGCCCTGGGGCAACCAACCTTATAACCGGGATTGCCAACGCCTACCTTGACTCTGTACCTGTGATATTTATAACTGCACAGGTTGTTTCAACACTCATAGGTACCGATGCTTTTCAGGAAACAGATATTCTTGGTGTTTCGATGCCTGTTACAAAATGGAACTGCCAGATCAAAAAAACAGAGGATATACCTGTGATGGTTGCCAAAGCATTTTACCTGGCAACAACCGGAAGACCAGGACCAGTACTGATCGATATTGCAAAAGATGCTCAGCAGGAAACACTATCATTCAAATATAAAAAGTGCGATTATCTGAAGAGCTATAATCCACACATACCGCTTAATACCAGGGCAATAGAATCTGCTGCAATAATGATAAACCATGCAGAGAAACCACTTATACTGGCTGGCCATGGAGTACTTATATCAGGAGCAGTGAAGGAGCTGAGAGAATTCGCCGAAAAACCCGGGATACCAGTTGCTGTTACACTTCTGGGCATCTCCTCCTTTCCTTCAGGACATAGGTTATATGCCGGATTTCTTGGAATGCATGGTAATTATGGTCCTAATCTTCTCACAAATGAAGCTGACCTGATAATTGCTATTGGAATGCGTTTTGATGACCGCGTTACCGGTAACCTTAAGAAATATGCGAAAAATGCAAGAATTATACATATAGAGATTGACGAGGCTGAGATCAATAAAAATGTACAGGTAGATCTGGAAATTCATAATGATGCAAAAGAAGTTCTCCAGAGTCTTATCCCGCTTGTGGAACAAAAATCTTATGAATCATGGATCCGTGAATTCAGGATATGTGACAAGGTAGAATATGAAAAAGTGATTAAACAGGAAACAGATCCTGAATCAGGTAATATAAAAATGGGTGAAGTTGTAAAGAACGTTTCGGAACTGACAAATGGTAAATCGATAATAGTAACTGATGTTGGCCAGCACCAGATGTCGGCTGCACGTTATTATAAATTCATGGAACCTAAAAGCCTTGTTACCTCAGGAGGTATGGGCACCATGGGTTTTGGATTACCGGCTGCTGTGGGGGCAAAAACGGGAAACCCGGACAAGGAGGTAGTTGCCTTTATCGGTGATGGAGGATTTCAGATGACCATTCAGGAGCTGGGTACGATAATGCAATATGGTATACCTGTTAAAATTATAATCCTGAATAATGCATTCCTCGGAATGGTACGGCAATGGCAGGATATGTTCTTTAAGAAAAGATATGCATCAACAGAACTGGTAAACCCTGATTTTATCAAAATAGCAGAAGGTTATGGAATCCCGGGAAAAAGAGTCCTGGAAAGAGATGAACTAAAGAGTTCTCTTCAGGAGATGTTGGCCGCTAAAGGTCCATATATCCTTGATATTCACATTGAAAAAGAAGGTAATGTCCTTCCTATGGTGGAACCGGGGGCATCAGTATCAGAAATAACATTAAACTACAAATCATAAGTCATAAGATGGAAACACAAGAATACACAATTTCACTTTTCAGCGAGGATCATATTGGGATTCTTAACCAGATAACCATCATTCTTACCCGACGCCAGATAAACATTGATAGCATAACAGCCTCTGAATCGGCGGTTAGGGGAGTGCAGCTTCTTACACTCGTTGTAAAAACAACACCCGACATGGTAAGAAAAGTGGCAAAACAGATGGAAAAGCTGGTTGACGTTCTGAAAGTCTTCGTCCATACATCTGATCAGATTATCTACCAGGAGATAGCATTGTTCAAAGTAACAACCAAAGGACTCATGTCAGGAGATGTAATTGATTCCATTGTCAGGTCATATCATACCAGGATACTGGAGGTGAAGCCTGAATACATTGTACTTGAAAAGACGGGCCATAAAGCCGAAATAGCTGAACTGCTTACCTATCTCGAACCATTTGGCATACTTCAGTTTGTCCGTTCAGGCAGGGTAGCAATAACAAAACAGGTCAGGGAACTCAACTCATATCTCAAGGAGATGGATGAAGCCCACAGGTTTAAACCCGAAGAAGTGGAAACTTATAATAAAAACTAATTAAACTTAATATTATGGCAAAGATCGATTTTGGCGGAGTAGTTGAAAATATTGTTACCAGGGATGAATTTCCGCTTTCTAAAGCTCGCGAAGTCCTTAAAAATGAAATTGTTGCAGTTATAGGCTATGGCGTTCAGGGACCAGCCCAGGCAATGAATATGAAGGATAACGGCATTAATGTCATCGTGGGTCAAAGTCCCGAATTCAAAGCCGACTGGGATAAGGCAGTTAAGGATGGTTTTATACCGGGCAAGACTCTCTTCCCTGTCGAAGAGGCAGCATCACAAGGGACAATAATTCAGTATCTTGTTTCCGATGCTGCCCAGCGTATATTATGGTCGCGGGTAAAACCCTGCCTCAAAAAGGGGGATGCCCTCTATTTTTCGCATGGTTTTTCAATAACCTACAAAGAACATACAGGAGTTATTCCTCCTGCCGATATAGATGTAATTCTTTGTGCTCCGAAAGGATCAGGAACCAGTGTTCGCAGAAATTTCCTTGCCGGTGCGGGGATAAACTCGAGTTATTCAGTATTCCAGGATTTCACGGGTAAAGCTGAAGAGCGGACGCTTGCCCTGGGAATTGCGATTGGTTCGGGTTATCTCTTCCCGACAACTTTCGAAAATGAGGTTTACAGCGACCTCACAGGTGAACGTGGTGTCCTTATGGGTGCTCTTGCAGGAATCATGGATGCCCAATACCAGGTGCTGAGAGAGAACGGACACAGTCCTTCAGAAGCCTTCAACGAAACAGTTGAGGAGCTTACCCAGAGTCTGATCCGCCTGGTTGACGAAAACGGGATGGACTGGATGTATGCAAACTGCAGTGCAACAGCACAACGAGGAGCTCTCGACTGGCGGCCTAAATTCAGGGATGCCACGCTGCCTGTATTCACCAAGCTTTATAAAAGAGTGAAATCGGGAGTGGAGTGTGTCAGGGTGCTTGAATCAACAGGCGCTCCCAACTATAAGGAAGTTCTTGATGCTGAGCTCAAAGAGCTTGGTAATTCAGAACTATGGCAAACAGGAGCTGCCGTAAGAAAGCTTAGACCAATAAAATAATAATCCTGAAAAATAAAATATCATGAACGAGAAAGTAACTATTTTCGATACTACCCTCAGAGACGGTGAACAGGTGCCGGGGTGTCAGCTCAATACTATTGAAAAGATCCAGGTTGCCCGGGCCCTTGAAGCTCTCGGGGTAGATGTGATAGAAGCAGGCTTTCCGGTATCAAGTCCCGGTGATTTTAAATCGGTTGTTGAGGTATCCAGGGCAATAACAAATCCCGTGATCTGTGCACTCACAAGGGCAGTTAAAAAGGATATCGAGGTTGCTGCTGAAGCACTCCAGGATGCAAAAAGAAAGAGGATACATACAGGCATAGGCACCTCCCCTTTCCATATAAAATACAAAATAAGAACGACTCCCGGGGAGATCCTTAAAAGGGCAGCCGACGCAGTAAAATATGCAAAGAAATTTGTTGAGGATGTTGAGTTTTATGCTGAGGATGCAGGCCGTAGTGAGAACGAATATCTGGCCAGGGTGATAGAGGCTGTTATCAAAGCGGGGGCCACCGTGGTGAATATACCTGACACAACAGGTTATTGCCTGCCTGAGGAATATGGAGCCAAAATAAGGTATCTGAAAGAAAATGTTCCGAATATTCATAAAGCAGTCATATCCACTCATTGTCATAATGATCTGGGCATGGCAACGGCAAATACAATGATGGGTGTCATCAACGGGGCCAGGCAAGTGGAGGTAACAATAAACGGCATTGGCGAAAGGGCGGGGAACACTTCACTTGAGGAGGTGGCAATGATAATCAAGAGCCATCATGATCTTAAACTGAGCACCGATATCAATACAAAGCTTATATATAATACAAGCCGTCTTGTTTCCACTCTCATGAGTATGCCCGTGCAGGCAAATAAGGCCATTGTCGGCCGAAATGCATTTGCCCATTCTTCAGGCATCCATCAGGATGGTGTGCTCAAGCACCGGGAGAATTATGAAATAATTAATCCTGTAGAAGTTGGAATACGTGAATCATCAATCATCCTCACCGCACGAAGCGGCAGAGCTGCATTGAATCACCGTCTTGAAATGCTCGGCTTTAAATTTGGCAAGGAGGAACTTGATGAAATATACCATCGCTTTCTTCAACTGGCAGACAGGAAGAAAGAGGTAAACGATGAGGATATCAGGATACTTACCGGTGAGGTCTTCCAGGGAGAAAAATCGCTCAAACTTGAACTATTACAGGTTACATGCGGGAAATCAGCCATCCCGGTAGCCACTGTCGGACTGAAGATAAACGGTGAGGTCCATACCTCTACAGCCTCAGGAAACGGACCTGTTGATGCAGCATTTACTGCAGTTAAGCACCTGATAAGCAAAACAATACATCTTGAGGAGTTCCTTATTCAGGCAATTACCAAAGGCAGTGATGACCTGGGGAAAGTGCATGTGCAGGTGGAACACCAGGGAAAGATATACTATGGATTTGGAGCAAGTACTGATATAATAACCGCCTCGGTAGAGGCCTTTATTGATGCAATTTCAAAGATACAATGACCCCAAAAACACTTTTTGACAAGATATGGGACAGCCATGTGGTTCGTTCTATTCAGGGAGGGTCCGATGTACTTTACATTGACAGGCACTATATCCATGAAGTAACAAGCCCCCAGGCTTTTGAAGGACTGAGACAAAGGGGAGTATCCGTCTTTCGTCCCCGTAAAACTGTTGCCACTGCCGACCATAATATTCCCACGACAAACCAGGATCAGCCCATAAAAGACGAGCTTTCACATCTCCAGGTTGAAAAACTTGAGGAAAATTGCAGAGAGTCGGGAATTGAATACTTTGGTCTTAATGATCCTAATAATGGAATTGTACATGTAATTGGCCCTGAACTGGGATATACACTACCGGGAATGACAATAGTCTGCGGCGACAGCCATACTTCTACGCACGGGGCATTCGGCACTATTGCATTTGGAATTGGCACAAGCGAGGTGGAGATGGTTCTGGCATCACAGTGTATTGTGCAGTCGAAACCAAAAAAAATGAGGATAACCATAAACGGCAAACTTCAGAAGGGAGTATCCGCAAAAGACATGATCCTTTATATCATCTCACAAATATCATCAGGCGGTGCTACAGGATATTTTGTGGAGTATGCCGGCTCTGCTATCGAATCATTGAATATGGAGGAAAGAATGACGGTTTGCAACATGAGCATTGAAATGGGTGCACGTGGCGGACTTATCGCTGTTGACCTCACTACATATGAATACCTTAACAGGATTCCGGCAGTATCGAACCGTCATGATTTTAAATCGTTGCTGCTGAAATGGAGAGCTTTGAAAAGTGATGAGGGGGCGATTTTTGACCATGAACTGCAATTTGATGCCGGCGGTATTAAACCTATGATCACTTATGGAACAAACCCAGGCATGGGAATGGCAGTTGATGATACAATACCGCATTCAGAGTCTGCTTCATACATAAAATCTCTTGATTATATGGGATTCAGACCCGGAATGAGTCTCAAAGGCCATCCGGTCGATTATGTGTTCCTTGGCAGCTGTACCAATGGCAGAATTGAGGATCTCAGGGCATTTGCCAGCCTGGTAAAAGGCAGGCAAAAGGCTCCCGGTATCACAGCACTAATTGTACCGGGATCAAAAAAAGTTGAACAACAGGCAGTTGAGGAGGGGCTTGATACAATCCTTGGCGAAGCCGGCTTTGAACTGAGACAACCTGGCTGCTCATCATGCCTGGCAATGAATGAGGACAAAATACCAGCAGGAAAGTATGCTGTTTCAACATCGAACAGGAATTTTGAAGGAAGACAGGGTCCCGGATCAAGAACACTGCTGGCTAGTCCTCTTACAGCTGCCGCTGCCGCAGTGACAGGAGTAATAACCGATCCCCGGGACCTGTTAAATGAATAACAACAACACAATCAGATAAAATGCAAAAAAAGAAATTTAATATACTCGAAACAACCTGTGTCCCGCTTCCACTTGAAAATGTTGACACCGACCAGATAATACCGGCCAGGTTCCTTAATGCCACATCGCGTGAAGGTTTCAGCGAGAATCTTTTCCGCGACTGGCGGTATAATGATTCAGGATCGGCAAATGAAGGATTTGTTCTGAATGATCCCCGTTATAAGGGTGAAGTACTTGTTGCAGGCAGGAATTTTGGCTGCGGATCGAGCCGTGAACATGCCGTATGGGCCGTCTCCGACTATGGATTCAGGGCGGTTGTTTCAAGTTTCTTTGCTGATATTTTTCGTAGCAATGCACTCAATAACGGACTCCTTCCGGTGATTGTTCCCGAAGACTACCTTAATAATCTTTTAAGAATTGTAACTGATGATCCCGGTACACGGGTCAGAATAGATCTTGAGAAACAATTATTTTCAGTGCTTCCTGACGGGGAACCTGTAAAATTTGATATCGACCCTTACAGGAAGGAATGTATCATGAAAGGCCTTGACGATGTTGATTACCTGTTAAGTATCAGGGATATAATTAAAGCTTTTGAACTAAGAAATGCCCTTAAATATGAGAATAGAGATAATGGACACCACCCTGAGGGATGGTGAGCAGACACAGGGTGTCTCATATACGCCCGTCGAAAAACTTCACATAGCCAGGCTTCTTCTATCAGATCTTGGTGTCGACCGCATTGAAGTGGCCTCAGCACGGGTTTCGTCAGGTGAATTTGAGGCCCTGAAGCAAATAACCGGGTGGGCAAGTAAGAACAATTTCCACGATAAGATCGAGGTTCTCGGTTTTGTCGACAGGGACCTTTCCCTCAACTGGATAAAAGAGGCAGGTGGCAAAGTCGTAAACCTGCTGTGTAAAGGTTCACTCAGGCATCTCGAAAAACAACTGAGAAAAACTCCCGAACAACACACCAGCGATATCAAAGAGATAATAAAGAAAGCAGAATTATCTGATATGCAGGTGAATATCTATCTCGAAGACTGGTCCAACGGAATGATAAGTTCAGAAGATTATGTTCTGTATATGCTTGATACATTGAAAGATGAGAATGTAAAAAGATTCATGCTTCCCGATACTCTTGGTATCCTTAATCCCGACCAGACATTTCTTTTCTGCAAGAAGATCACTGACAGATACCCTGAACTTCATTTTGATTTTCATCCTCACAATGATTATGATCTTGCCATAGCCAACATCTTTTCAGCTGTAAAAGCAGGTATAAAAGGAGTTCATACAACGATAAACGGGTTGGGTGAACGCGCAGGTAACGCGCCCCTTTCAAGCGTTATCGGAGTATTACGTGATCAGATGAATGTTGAAACCGGGATAAATGAATTTGAGATTACAAAGGCAAGCCGTATTGTTGAAACATTCAGCGGAATACGAATACCTGTGAACAAACCTGTTATTGGAGAGAATGTCTTTACGCAAACATCGGGAGTACATGCCGACGGCGATTGTAAAGACAACCTGTACTTTAATAATCTCCTCCCTGAAAGATTTGGCCGGAGAAGAACATATGCTCTGGGGAAACAGTCAGGCAAAGCTACAATCAGAAAAAATCTTGAAGAATATGGGCTCTCGCTCAGTCCTGAATCTATCGAGAAGATCACTCAGCGTGTAATTGAGCTTGGCGATAAGAAAGAAAATGTCACCAATGCCGATCTTCCATTCATCATTGCTGATGTTCTGGGTTCTAACATATCTGATTACAAGATCTTTATCAAAAATTACTCGCTTTCGCTTTCATACGGATTAAAACCATTTGCCAGTGTCCAGATAGAGATTGACGGCAACCTGTACCAGGAAACATCTTCAGGTGACGGGCAGTATGATGCATTCATGAAGGCGCTGAGGATTATCTACGACAGACTCGGTAAAACCCTCCCGCTGCTTACTGATTACCAGGTATCAATTCCACCGGGAGGTAAGACTGATGCCCTGGTTGAAACAGTTATTACATGGAATCTCAATGATAAGGAATTCAGAACCAGGGGACTTGATGCCGATCAGACAGAGTCGGCAATAAAAGCTACGGAGAAAATGCTGAATATTGTTGAAAACAACGAATTTAAAATAGCTGACACACTGTTAGTCAACTCTTCACATTAAAAATAATTATTTTCGAAAAAGCATATGAGCAAATCATACAATATTGCTGTTATCCCTGGTGATGGTACTGGTCCTGAAGTAGTGAGGGAAGGTAAAAAAGTACTTGATGCAGCCGGTTCAAAATTTGGATTTAACTTCAATTATGAAGAATTTGACTTTGGAGGAGACCGGTATCTCAGGACTGGTGAAACACTCCCTGATTCTGCAATTGAAGAGCTGAAAAAGTTTGATTCAATCTTCCTGGGAGCTATTGGCCACCCTGATGTTAAACCAGGTATACTGGAGAAGGGTATCCTTCTTAAACTACGTTTTGAACTGGATCAGTATATTAACCTGCGCCCGGTAAAACTCTACCCTGGTGTTTCAACCCCGCTTAAGGATAAAGGTCCGGAACATATTGATTATGTGGTTGTAAGAGAAAATACAGGAGATGTTTATACAGGTGTTGGAGGTGTTACCCAAAAAGGCACTCCGCATGAAGTAGCAGTCCAGAATATGATATATAACCGCATGCAGGTTGAACGCTGCCTGCGATACGCCTTTGAATACACAAGGAAAAGGAAGAAGAAAAACACCCTTGCCCTTTGCGGAAAAACAAATGTATTGACCTATGTATTTGACCTCTGGGAAAGAGCATTCCATGAAATCGGCAAGGCTGATTACCCTGACATCAAAAGGGAGTACTACCATGTGGATGCAACTGTGATGTGGATGGTGAAAAATCCCGAATGGTTCGACGTGATCGTTACCGCTAATATGTTCGGGGATATAATTACGGACCTTGGTGCAATAACCCAGGGTGGAATGGGTATCGCTGCGGGAGGAAATATAAATCCCGAGGGTGTTTCTATGTTTGAGCCTATTGGCGGCTCTGCTCCCAAATATACAGGCAAAAATATCATCAACCCGCTCGCTTCAATATCGTGTGGTGCAATGATGCTCGATCACCTTGGAGAGGAAAAGGCCGCCCTTGCAATTGAAGAGGCCATTATGGATGTAACAGCAAATAAAATCAAAGACCTGGGAGCAGGAAAAATGGGATACTCAACATCTGAGGTGGGTGATCTTGTAGCTGAGAGGGTATAACCTCATCCCTCTAGTCCTACCTCACCCCAAGGGGCTGTCATCTTAAAACTTCAGACTATAGCTGAAAGAGGGAATAATCGAAAAATAGCTCTGCTGCTTTAATACTGTCTTACCCGAGCCCGGAATTTCAGCACCATTGGGGGCAAACTCGGCAGTGGTTTTAAGAAAATAAAAATACGGATTCTGACGATTGTAAACATTATAGATATTTATACTCCATGTCCTCTCTCCCAGCCTTACCTTCTTACGAAAATTGACCCCGACATCGAGCTTGTGATATGCACGCATCCTGTAGGAATTCAGCTCATTATAGATCTGCCCGTAATTGTAGTAAGCAGTCTGTATATTCAGATCATCATCCGGACCTGTAGACATTATATATTTCCCTGCTGCCAGGGTATACGGATTGCCCGTACCGTAAACCCATGTTGCAGAAAACTGAATATTCTCCTTTATCTTCTGAAGATAAACAATGCTTATATCATGAGTACGGTCATATTTATATGGAAATGGTTTTCCAAAATTCCTGTTATCGAACTGCCGTGTATTCTTTGAGATTGTATAAGCAATCCATCCGGTAGCTTTTCCTGCAGTCTTTTGGAAAAGAAATTCTATTCCGTATGATTTGCCCTTCCCGCCTGTCTCAACCTGTGATTGCCAGTCGGATGACGAAGAAAGTAGTGCGACACCCTCTTTATATGTAATAAGGTTATTCATGGTTTTATAATAACCCTCCAGACTAATCTGATAACCTTTATTCCCGAATGTTTTATCCAGTCCAACAGCAAACTGCTGCGAATACGCAGGTGCAATTACATCTGTTACCGGTACCCATATATCACTTTGCATAGTAGGACCGGATCCTGTTAGAAGGTGAATATATTGATTCATTACCGACCAGGAAGCCTTTAGGAACATTTTATCAGTAATCATCAGACTCGATAAAACCCTGGGTTCGTAATGAAGGTAATTTTTTTGTGAAGTACTGTAATTCGACACTCTTAATCCGATGTTTGTAAAAAATCTTCTTCCCGCCGTGAAATCATTTTCCAGGTATATAGCGTTCTCAAATCCTTTTGTTTTTACACTGCCGAAAGTAGTATCCGCTTCTGCACCGGTTCCGGATGTACTGTAATTAACCCTGTTCGGATTAAAGACATGGTAAATACTTGTCCCGCCGAATTTCAGCCTGTAATTCTGATTTATAAAATATTCATAATCGAGTTTTGCCGAGATATCAATAATCCCTGAGGTATATGTACTTCTTGATTTTTCTTTTCTGTCACTATATTTCATAATATACTCATATTCATAGCCCATGTGATACCTGGTGGAATACAATGTCATATTTGAGAAAAGCCGTTCTCCGTAAAGATGATTCCACCTGAAAGAACCAAGAATATTTCCCCATTCAAGAATCATCTTGTTTAAGTCCGACTGAGTTTTTTGCCTGGATAATATCTTATCCCCGCCTGAATAGAAACTTAAATAGAGCCTGTCCTTTGGTGAGATAATATGGTTTATTTTCGCATTCAGATCATAAAAATTATATCCGACAGATGTACCATTAAATGAAGTTGCTCTTGTTAATGGTCTTGTTATAAGATCATACATGAATCTCCGGACTGAAAGCATATATGAGGTAGTGTCTTTTTTGATTGGACCTTCTACCATAATCTTTGAGGCAATCATTCCAATCATCCCGTTCCCATGGAACTCTTTCATATTCCCCTCCTTCATTTTGATATCCACGACAGAGGATAACCTGCTCCCGTACCTGGCAGGAAATCCACCTTTAATAAGTTTCATACTGTTTATGGCATCTGTATTGAAAGTCGAAACAAATCCTCCAAGATGATTGACATAATAAATGGGGACATCATCAATAACCATAAGGTTCTGATCAGGACTCCCGCCCCTGACATATAAACCACTTGATGCTTCATTCCCTGTTTGTACACCCGGCATCAACTGAATTGATTTCAACATATCCGATTCTCCTCCGAGGGCAGGTAGTACCGAAATCCTTGCAACAGGTACCGATACAATACTCATCTCTTTACGTTTTTCATAGGTAACGGGGCTTTCAGCAGTGATTATTACTTCATCAAGAATGTTTCTTGATTCAAGTGCAAAATCTATTTTTAAATCCTTATCAGGTATTATATTGATCTTCAAAGGCATATAACCCACATAGGAAGCCAGCATGGTTATGGTATCATTACCGTGTATTAAACCAAGTGTATAATAGCCATAACTATTAGTGAATGTGTAACTTATATTATCAGAACAGACTATTGTAGCACCAATTATCTTTTCACCTGTTTGTGCATCGGATATATAGCCGCTGACAGTAATACGCTGACTGAAAACACTCGAGAAAAAAAAGAAAAGCAGAACGATATGTGCAAATCTTCTGATCATCTTACAACCACATCAATTGTTCTGTTATCGGATGAATAACCTGCGAATATCCCGTAGCCGCCGGTGATATTCGAATAGAGCTGAACAGGTTCACTTGCTCCGGTGAAAATATCGGAATAAAGACCGTATTGATAAACAATCTGCTTTTGCCTGTACAGGTAGTATGATTCGGAGATTGATCTGAATGATACATTGAGGTTGTACCTGTATTCAGGACCATTTCCAATTCTGGGGAATATATAAGCCTCAACGGCATAATTTACCTTTATAGAGATGGATTTACCTTCAAAGAGGTTATCGGTAAAGATTAATGTTTTAGGTTCATAGTCAAGCAAACCCGATGAGACAAGTACAGGATCGGTATTTTTCATAAACCAGAGATACTTCGGATCAATATTCATTGATATTTCATAGTAGTTCAAACCTGAAGGATCCTGAAAACTGAATTCAAACTGCATAATGACCAGGCCATCCTCCTGAATCATTACAGAATCTGCCAGTTTATAGCTCTGGATTGGTACTTTCTCCGGAATCACATCATTACAAATAACCGAATCCATCCCGGAAACACTTATAATCATTGAATACTTTTTTGCCACTTCAGGTATGACATCAGAATAATAGTAATCACCACTACGGTTTAGTGTGTCAATTACTGTATTGTTCTCCAATAGCTGTATAAATGCATTTTCACACAGAGGGATCGAATCCTCCAGAACAGAGATACTTTTTGTTAAATGAACCTTAATCCGTCTGCCGTCAGTGAAGATACTGTTTACAATGATTTTCTCGTCATGTTCAGGAAGATCAATATCAATGATCTTTGTACAAGCCTGAATAATTATCAGAAAAACCAGGTAAAATGAGAATTTCAGTAATGATCTCATTAGAAATTGAAATTGACTTTATATGATAGTACAGATTTATTGCCATTTACAAACGAAAGATTTGAGTATTTGTAGTATAAATCGAAGCTATTTTTTTTGTTTTTTGAGTATAAAGTCACACCAGGGGCAGCATAGTATCCGAATTTACTAATCCTAAATGGAGTAAGGTTAGATGATGAAGTCCATTCCCTTAAATAGTGCGAAAGGTAAGGAGAAGCTTCAGCGAATATCTGAAATATTCTTTCGGATAGAATGGAGTATCTGGTTAATAAGCCAATCTTATAACTAAAGTAATTAAAGTAATGAAAGTTTTGACCTGAAGCTATATTGATAGGGAAATTGCAAGAAAACTCCAGACCTGTTGTAATATTTTTTGTAATCCTGTACCCATAGCGTAAGGCAGAAACAGTATTTATAATTCTAAAGTCGAAGAACTGTTCGTTAATATAGGGATTGAACTGTATTCCAATCTGATTTTTCAGGTAAGCAATATCAGATGATTTTGGTTGTTCCTGAGGAAAAACATATATATGTGTGATACAAGAACCAATAATAAGCATCAAAATGATTCTTTTCATAGATATAAATTTGTCTGACAACAGGTTACATTAAAAATTCCAAGGGGGCTTTGACTATATCAAATATATGTTTTATTTTCATGATTTTTATTTCATTTATTAATTTTATATTATCTTTGCATTTACATTTTTAAGAAATGAACTATAATAGTATACATCATCATCACTATCATACTTGCTCTCAGGCGAGATAATAGTGATAATGTGTATTTAAGAATATCATAGAAACCCGTCTGAGTAAACCAGACGGGTTTTTTGTTTCTGTCAGGTTTGCTCAGGCTAAATTTAAACATGATGAGCAAACTGAAGATAGCAATTCAAAAGAGCGGGCGGCTGAGCGAACAGTCACACAAGCTGCTGGAAGAATGTGGAATAAAATTTCAGAACGGAACAGGTGTGCTTAAGAGTACCGCAAGGAATTTCCCGGTGGAGATACTGTTTCTGAGGGATGATGACATACCCCAGTATGTAGAGCAGCAGGTTGCCGATATTGGGATTCTGGGCAAGGATATGGTATCCGAAAAGAATAAGGATGTGATGATCCTTGAACAGCTGGGTTTCGCACATTGCCGCCTCAGCCTGGCAATACCGAAGGAGGAAAACTACACAGATCCTGGTTACTTTAATGGTAAAAAAGTTGCTACAAGTTATCCATGGCTTCTCAATAAATATTTCACTCAGAACAACATTTCTGCAGAGATTGAAGAGATCAGCGGCAGTGTGGAAATTGCACCCGGAATAGGTCTGGCTAATGCCGTATGTGACATAGTAAGTTCAGGCAGCACCCTGTTAACCAATGGCTTACGTGAAGTAGTAACCATCATGGAGAGCCAGGCAATAATAATAGGGAATAAGAATCTTTCAGATGATAAGAAGGAGATCCTCGAAAAGCTGCTCTTCAGAATAAGAGCTGTTAAAAATGCCAGGGAGAATAAATATATACTGCTTAATTCTCCTGAAGAAGCAATACAAGATATCTGCAGAATACTTCCCGGGATGAAAAGTCCCACCATACTTCCTCTGGCCGAAAAAGGGTGGTGCAGCCTTCACTCTGTTGTCAAGGAGGATGAATTCTGGCAAAGGATCGATCAGCTTAAATCTGCCGGAGCTGAAGGAATACTGGTTATCCCAATCGAAAAGATGATAATGTGATGAAAACAATCATTTACCCGCCGCGGGAGAGTTGGGAAAAGCTCTGCAGACGTCCTGCAGCTGATACGCCGGAAGTTGATGCTTCCGTACAGAGTATCATGTCCAGAGTAAGATCTGAAGGCGACAGGGCAGTTCGTGATTTGTCGATTAAATATGATGGAGTGAATCTTAATGAACTGAAAGTGACGGAGAGTGAGATGGAAAATTCACTCAGGTTTATCACACCCGAACTGAAAAAAGCTCTTTCCATTGCAAAAGAAAACATAGAGAAGTTTCACGGCTCCCAGCTTGTTGAGGAGAAAGTGATTGAAACTCAGCCCGGGATTAAGTGCAGGAGGAAAAATGTCCCTATTGAAAATGTTGGCCTTTATATTCCCGGTGGCAGCGCTCCTCTTTTTTCAACGGTTCTTATGCTGGCTATTCCTGCAAAGATTGCCGGATGCAGGAGGATAATAATGTGTACACCACCGGATAAAAGAGGAAAAGTAAATCCCCTGATATTATATTCTGCCATGATTACAGGTGTAACAGAAATTTTTAAGGCAGGCGGAGCACAGGCAGTGGCAGCCATGGCTTACGGTACTGAAATCATTCCCCGGGTCGATAAGATCTTCGGCCCCGGAAACAGATTTGTAACAAGAGCAAAGGAAATCGTACAAGCCGAAGGCATAGCTATTGATATGCCTGCAGGACCAAGTGAGGTGCTGGTAATAGCTGATAAGAATGCTGATCCTGAATTCATTGCTGCAGACCTGCTGGCGCAGGCAGAACATGGCCCTGACAGCCAGGTATTGCTCGTAACCGATCACGAGCCCATGTTGAAAAGTGTATCCGGAGAAATAATGAAACAGGTCAAAAATATTCAAAGGAAAGAGATCATTCTGAAAGCTCTGGAGAATTGTCTTCTGATTTTGCTGGCCGACCGTAATAAATGTATTGACTTCAGCAATCTGTATGCTCCCGAACATCTTATCATCAACACCTCCGAGGCAGCTATTCTTGCTGAAAAAGTTATCAATGCAGGTTCTGTCTTCATCGGGGAATACAGCTGCGAAAGCGCGGGAGATTATGCTTCCGGCCCGAACCATACTCTTCCCACAAATGGTTTTGCCAGGAGCTTCAGCGGTTTGTCGACCGACAGTTTTGTAAAAAAGATTACCTTCCAGGAGCTCAGCAGTACAGGAATTAAGAATATAGGTCCTGTAGTTCAAAAAATGGCTGAAGCAGAATCGCTTTACGGTCATAAAAATGCAGTGACGGTAAGATTAAAAAGATTAAGAAATGATTGATCTGGATAAAATAGTAAGGAAAAATGTAAAGGATCTTATCCCCTATTCATGTGCACGGGATGAATTCCAAGGTAATGCTGCCATATTCATGGATGCCAACGAGAACCCCTACGGGTCTCTCAACAGGTACCCCGACCCATACCAGATGAAGCTTAAATTGGAAATAAGCGCTTTGCGTAATATACCTGCGGAAAGGATCTTCCTTGGCAACGGAAGCGATGAGATCATTGATCTCTGTTTCAGGGTGTTCTGTAATCCGGGAACCGATAAGGCACTTTCCTTCTCTCCTACTTACGGTATGTACCAGGTGTCAGCAGCTGCCAATGATATAACCATAATCAAAGTGCCGCTTAGCAGCAGTTTTCAGATTGACCTTAAAGATGTAATGCCATGGTTATCTGATAAATCACTTAAGATCATCCTTGTATGTTCACCAAATAATCCTACGGGAAACTGCATGAACAGAAATACCCTTGAAAAGATAATTACAGGATTTGACGGGATCGTCCTCCTTGACGAGGCCTATAATGATTTTGCAGATGAGCCCTCATTCAGGGATCAAACAGACAGGTATCCCAACCTTATAGTAATGCAGACATTCAGCAAAGCATTCGGACTGGCTTCGGTAAGGGTGGGTATCGCTTTTACAAATCCCCGGATTGTCAGCTATTTCAATAAAATTAAGCCTCCATACAATATAAGCATGATCAACCAGAAAGCTGTGCTTCAGAAACTTCTCAAGCCGGATGAATATATGGAACAGGTCCGGAAAATCAGGGAGGGAAGGTTAATGCTGTCAGAGGAGCTCATCAAGCTGCCGGTTATAGAAAAGGTATATCCATCAGATGCAAATTTCCTCCTTGTTAAAGTGAGAGATTCCGGTGAGTTATATAATTACCTTGCCGGCAGGGGAATAATTGTGCGTAACCGCGACAGGCTGGTCAGTAACTGTCTCAGGATAACCATAGGAAAAGAAGAAGAAAACAGGGAGCTTTTAAGAACACTTAAATCATTTGAGACATGAAGAAGGTACTATTCATAGACAGGGACGGAACAATTATCGAGGAACCTGAGGATGAACAGGTTGACAGTTTTGATAAGTTACAATTCATCCCGGGTGCAATAACGGGACTCTCCAGAATAGCGGGAGAAACTGATTTTGAACTCGTTATGGTAACCAACCAGGATGGGCTCGGAACCTCTTCATTTCCCGAAGAGAGTTTCTGGCCTGTTCATAATAAAATGCTTCAGATACTCGAAGGTGAAGGAGTTAAATTCTCCGAAGTGTTCATCGACAGAACCTTCCCTGAAGATAATGCACCCACCCGCAAACCCGGTACTGCAATGCTTGTAAAGTACCTGGCTGCAGGTATCGACCTGGAAAACTCTTTTGCGATCGGTGACAGGCAGACTGATATACAGATGGCAAAAAACCTGGGTTGTAATGCCATTTTCTTTAGTAAGAATAATTCTGATGATGCACTCCTGTCCACAAACGATTGGAATGAAATTTACCGGTTTTTTAAAGCAAGGCCAAGATTTGCAAAAGTTTCAAGAAAAACAGGTGAAACAGATATAACCGTTGAACTTAATTTAGATGGTACCGGCAAATCAAATATCAACACAGGAATAGGATTTTTTGATCATATGCTGGACCAGGTTGCACGCCATGGCAGCTTTGATCTCAAAATCAGTGCTGAAGGTGACAAGGGGATTGACGGTCACCACCTTATTGAGGATGTTGCCATATGCCTGGGAGAGGCATTTCTGAAAGCGGCCGGCAGTAAAAAAGGCATTGAAAGATACAGCTTTGTGCTTCCCATGGATGATTGTCTGGCACAGGTGGCTGTTGATATGGGCGGGCGCTCCTGGTTGGTCTGGGAGGTTAAATTTTCAGATACCAGGATTGGCGAAATACCATCCGAAATGTTCATGCATTTCTTCAAATCGTTCAGCGATAATGCGAAGTGCAACCTGAATATAAAAGCTGAAGGTGATAATGAACATCATAAGATTGAAGCAGTTTTCAAGGCATTTGCCAGAGCCATGAAAAATGCAGTAAAGAAAACGGGGAGCATCCTGCTGCCTTCAACAAAGGGAATATTATGATAGCAGTAATTAAATATAACGCGGGTAATATAAGGTCGGTGGCAAATGCATTGTCCAGATTAGGACAACAATGCCTGGTAACTGACAACACCGAAGAGATATGCAGGGCCGAAAAGGTAATCTTCCCGGGTGTCGGAGAGGCAGGTTCCGCAATGAGATACCTGAAAGAAAGAGAACTTGACAGGGTAATAAAATCCCTGAAGCAGCCGGTGCTGGGTATCTGCCTGGGACTGCAGCTTATGTGTCGGTATTCGGAAGAGGGCAGCACAGAATGTCTTAAAATATTTAACTCTGATGTTCGTATTTTTCCGAAATCTGATAAAGTGCCACACATGGGATGGAATAACTTCTCCTCACTCAACGGAGAGCTTTTCAAAGGTATCACAGCAGAAGATGATGTATATTATGTTCACAGTTATTATCCCGAAATATCGTCCTGTACCTCAGCTGTTTGTGATTATATTATACCATTCAGCGCTTCGATGCAGAGAGAGAATTTTTATGCCACTCAGTTTCATCCTGAAAAATCAGCCGTAACAGGAGAAAAGATATTGAAAAACTTCCTTGAATTATGAGAATAATAATGGCTGTTGATATCATTGACGGTAAATGTGTCAGACTGACTCGCGGAGACTACAGTACAAAGAAGATATATGGTGAAAATCCTCTTGATGTCGCCAGAGAATTTGAAGATTATGGTATCAGATATCTGCACCTGGTAGACCTTGATGGTGCAAAGAACAAGAGGATAATTAATTACAGGATCCTTGAACAACTTTCCTCGGGGACAAAACTGAAAATTGATTTTGCGGGGGGACTAAGGTCGAATGAAGATCTGAAAATAGCTTTCCGGTCAGGTGCCCGGCAGGTAACGGCCGGCAGTGTAGCTGTAAACCAGCCTCCTCTTTTTATGGAATGGGTCAACCGCTATGGCAGCGACAGGATCATCCTGGGCGCAGATTTTTTAAACAGGAAAATAGTATCAGGAGCATGGACAGAAATATCGGAGCAGGATATTGTCTCCTTTATTTCAAAATATTCCTCAGCGGGATTAAAATATGCAATCTGTACCGACGTGGACAAGGATGGGATGATGACAGGACCATCAACTGAAGTATACAGGGAGATCCTTGCCTCAACCAGCATAAACCTGATTGCCAGCGGAGGAATATCATCCATAAAGGATATTGAAAATGTAAAAGCTGCCGGTTGTGAAGGCGTTATCGTTGGAAAGGCTGTTTACGAAGGCAGGATTAAACTAAATGAACTTACTGCTGTATGTTGAAAAAAAGAATAATACCATGTCTCGATATCAGGGATGGTAGAACAGTTAAAGGCATCGGCTTTATAAATATCACCGATGCCGGCGATCCTGTTGAACTGGGAAAGTTATATGCCGCCAGGGGAGCTGATGAACTTGTTTTTCTCGATATTACTGCAACCATTGAGAACAGGCAAACACTTATCGGACTGGTTGAAAGAATTGCCGCCGAAATAAATATTCCTTTCACTGTCGGAGGCGGTATTACCAGTGTCGAAGATGTAGGTCTGCTTTTACAGGCCGGAGCAGATAAGATAACAGTAAATTCTGCAGCAGTAAGGAGGCCTGAATTGATAAGCGAAATAGCGGGAGAATTTGGGAGTCAATGTGTCGTGGTCGCAATAGATACGAATATACTGAACAATGAATGGATCGTTTACATTGATGGCGGCCGCACACCAGTACAGATGAAAACACCTGACTGGGCCAGAAGGGCTGAAGAAACGGGTGCCGGTGAGATATTACTGACATCCATGAGAAATGACGGGACAAAAAAGGGTTTCTCAATAGAAATTACAGAACTTATCAGCAATAACCTGAATATTCCCGTTATAGCTTCAGGGGGAGCAGGAATAAAAGAGCACTTTAAAGAGGTTTTTACAGGTACTGGCTGCAGCGCAGCACTGGCGGCAAGTATTTTTCACTATGGAGAAATTGATATAAGAGAGCTTAAGGAATATCTTAAAAATGAAGGGATTGAAATAAGGATATGATAACCTCTCCCCCTTAGGGGCTGTTGAAAAAGTAATATTATTTTATTTTTTTTCCTTTGTGTTACTTTGAGCTTTCCTTTGTGACCCTTTGTGGTTCAATGAATTAATATTTACCACAAAGTCGCACCAAGGTTTTCACAAAGGTTCACGAAGGACTTTTTCAACAGCCCCAGTTAAATAATTGTATGTAAATCGAAATAATATATTATTATGAACCAGATTAATTTTCAAAAAGGAAACGGCCTGGCACCTGTGGTAATACAGGATAACACAACACTCCAGGTGCTCATGGTCGGTTTTATGAATGATGAAGCATTCCAGAAAACAGTTAAAGAAAAGAGGGTAACCTTTTTCAGCAGAAGCAAATACCGTCTCTGGACAAAAGGCGAAACATCGGGTAATTTTCTGAATGTCAGGAGAATATATACTGATTGCGATAATGATGCGATCCTGATACTGGCTGATCCGGCAGGACCGGTTTGTCATACAGGAAATATGTCATGCTTTGATAACGATTCGAGCAGCGGGTTCCTTTACAGGCTGGAAAATATCATTAACAGAAGAATTGAGGAGGATGCAAAAGATTCCTATACCAATTCAGTTTTTAAGGAAGGAATCAATAAAGCAGCAAAGAAAGTCGGCGAAGAGGTTATGGAGCTTATCATCGAGGCTAAAGATGATAATATTGATCTGTTCAAAAACGAAGCCGCTGATCTTTTATACCATCTGCTAATTCTATTAAAAATCAAAGGAATAGAATTGTCAGAAGTTGAAGAGGTTCTTAAAGACCGACATCAGGAAAAAACTCAAAGTTAAGACTCAGTGTAATTCTGTGTATTTATCATCTGCATCAAATAAAGAACAGAATTTTCACTATTTTTTTTGAATATCTAATTATTGCATTACTTTTGTAAGCCAATATTGCGATTAGATGAATATTGTACACAATTATACCGCTTATTCTTTTTATTTCTTTTTTTATAAAAAGAGATAGGGGGATTTTTGTGTACAGTTAACGAGTTAATATGATACAAGGTCCCCTGGAAAGGGGACTTTTTTTATGGAGAAAAAGAAATGAAAATAGCGATCCAGGGAGAAAAAGGAAGTTTTCACGAAGTTGCTGCAAGGTTGTACTTCAATAATGAATCATTTGACATTGTACCTTGCACTACATTCGATCTGACCCTTATTGCTGTTAATGAGAAGAGGGCCGATTATGCAGTTATGGCCATCGAGAATGCACGGTCAGGAAGTATCCTGTATAACTATAACCTCATAAGGGAATCAGGTATGAAAATTCTTGGAGAAATCAACCTGAGGATAAGACAAAATCTCATGGCGCTGCCCGGCCAGTCAATAGTATCGATCAGGGAAATCAGATCCCACCCTATTGCCCTGTCGCAGTGTATGACTTATCTTAATCATATGCGGGGTGTGATACTTGTTGAGAGCGACGATACTGCAGGAAGTGCACGATACATAAGTGAAAATAAATTAAAAGGTATCGCAACCATTGCTCCATCAGCTGCCGCAGAGATGTACGGCCTTGAAATACTTGCCACGGGAATTGAAACATACAAGAAGAATTATACACGCTTCCTGATCATGGGCAAAAAGGAAAATGAAAACACTGATGGCAATAAGGTATCCATCTGTTTCTCAACAGGTCACAAACCCGGGTCCCTTGCAGCAGTACTCGTAAGACTTGCAGAGCTTGATATTAATTTATCCAAGATACAATCGGTGCCGCGTTTGAATGGTGAATGGGAGTATATGTTCTATATCGACCTGGAGCTGAATCCCGATCATGATATCGGACTGATAAAAAATGTCCTTGAGAATTATACAACCAACCTTGAGGTGCTTGGAATATATAATAAAGGAGAAAAACTGTATGAAAGTTAAACCTGCAAAACGGACTGAAGGTGTAAGTGAATATTACTTCTCGCAGAAACTAAGGCAGATAGACCAGATGCGCCTGGAGGGTGCTGATATAATAAATCTTGGCATCGGCAGCCCCGACCAGCCTCCTTCGGAAAATACAATATCACGCCTTGGTGAGGAAGCATCGAAGCCGACATCGCATGGCTACCAGAGTTATACTGGCATACCTTCATTGCGCAAAGCGTTTGCAGACTGGTACAGGAAATATTTTAACGTTGAACTCGACCCTGATAGCGAAATACTTCCATTAATGGGAAGCAAGGAGGGAATAATGCATATAAGCATGGCATTCGTTAATCCTGGAGATGATATTCTGGTACCAAATCCCGGATACCCTACCTATTCATCAGTGACAAAGCTGCTGAACGGCAATATCGTGTATTATGAACTGGATGAGAATAACGGATGGCACCCTGATATCAACAGACTGGAAGATAGCGATCTGAGCAGGGTAAAGATCATGTGGGTCAATTATCCCCATATGCCTACCGGAGCAAGCGGATCCATGAGAATGTTTGAAAAGCTTGTTTCATTTGCCAGTGAACATGAGATCCTTCTCTGTAACGATAATCCTTACAGTTTTATCCTGAATAGCGACTACCTGAGTCTTCTTTCAGCCGATGGTGCAAAAGAGATTGTCCTTGAGCTGAATTCGTTGAGCAAATCACATAATATGGCAGGCTGGAGAATCGGCATGGTAGCAGGACATGGTGATTACATCAACAGCATCCTCAAGGTTAAGAGCAACATGGATTCAGGAATGTTCCGGGCGTTGCAGGTTGCTGCCATAGAAGCCCTTTCCAATCCCCCTTCATGGTACGACAGAGTAAACAGAGTCTATAGTGACAGAAGGAAAGTAGTTGAGGAAATAATGAATATCCTCGGATGCAAATTCGATAAATCACAGTCGGGATTATTTGTCTGGGGACGAATCCCGGAGGAGATTCCTGACTGCGAATTATTTGTGGATGAGATACTTAATAAGACACACGTTTTTATTACTCCGGGATTTATCTTTGGCAGCCAGGGAAACCGTTATATACGTATTTCACTTTGTGCTAATGAGGATCTCCTTACTTCAGCTAAGAACAGAATAAAAGAATACATAACCAAAAACGGCTTTCTTTACCCCCCATACCCCCCAAGGGGGGGCTAGTAACCCCACCTTCGCCAAGGTTTGGGGGGCGAAGCAAAAACTAATAACCAATAACGCAAATGACAATAACAGTAGTTGGAATCGGACTCATCGGAGGCTCCCTGTCTCTCGACCTTCGCAAACGCAATTTTGCCGACAGGATAATAGGGGTGGATTCAAATGTTCAGCACAGGAATATTGCAGTATTAGGCGGGATAGTTGATGAAACAGATACACTTGAAAAGGCTGTTGACAGAAGTGAACTTATTCTTCTCTGTACACCGGTAAGCACAAATTGCGAGATGTTACCCGGTATCCTTGACAGGATATTCGGAACATCAAAAGTGGTTGCCGATATGGGATCAACAAAAGGTGCTATCGCGGAAATATCGAAAAACCATCCTGCACGAGGAAGGTATGTAGCAGTACATCCGATGGCCGGAACAGAATACTCCGGCCCGCTTGCTGCAATAGGTAAACTGTTTGATTATAAGAATGCAATAATTTGTGATCCTGAACTCAGTGACACTGATGCTCTTGATCAGGCTGAAAATATGCTGAAAGTCCTTAACATGCATATCGTTTATATGAATTCCGCTGTTCATGATGTTCATGTGGCCTATGTTTCGCATATTTCGCATATAACATCCTTCTCCCTGGCATTATGCGTACTGGAGAAGGAACAGGAGGAGGATAATATTCTTACACTTGCCGGCGGCGGTTTTGAAAGTACGGTGCGTCTGGCAAAAAGTAATGCTGATACATGGGCACCGATATTTTCGGAGAATGCAGAATATATTATTGAGGTTATCGACACGTATATAGAAAAAATGAAGCTCTTCAAAGAGATGATGTATCACAGGGATATGGAGGGATTAAAATCACTGATGGAAGAGGCAAATAAAATACAAAAAATATTAAATTAATTCATTCACAGCATGGTAGTAAAACTTGACACATCGCAGATAAAGGACTGGAGAGGTTTTAAAGGAAGGCCCTTTCTTATCGCCGGTCCTTGCAGCGCCGAAACCGAGGAACAGGTGATGGAAACTGCCAGACAACTGGCTAAGATCAATAAAGTATCTGTGTTCCGGTCGGGAATCTGGAAACCGAGAACACGTCCCCATTCTTTCGAAGGCATAGGACTGGAAGGATTGAAATGGCTTAAAAGAGTAAAAGAGGAAACCGGGCTTCTTGTATGTACTGAAGTAGCCAACGAACGGCATGTATACGAGGCGCTTAAATACGGTATCGACATGCTGTGGATTGGCGCCCGTACATCTGTTAATCCTTTCACAGTACAGGAAATATCAAATGCGCTGAACGGAGTTGATGTGATGGTGCTCGTTAAGAATCCTGTAAATCCTGACCTTGAGTTATGGATCGGGGCAATAGAACGTATTGCCAGGGCAGGCATCAAACGACTGGGGGCTATACATCGAGGTTTTTCAGCTTATGAGAAGACAACCTACAGAAACCAGCCAAACTGGCAGTTGCCAATCGAACTCCGGAGAAGGATACCGGATATTCCGCTGATATGCGATCCCAGTCATATTGCCGGAAGCAGGGAGTTCATTCATGAGATATCACAAAAGGCACTGGATCTTAATTATGACGGACTGATGATCGAATCACATATAGATCCTGACAAGGCTTTGAGTGATCCACTGCAACAGCTCACACCCAATGAACTGAAAGAACTGTTGAGCCGGCTTATCCTCCGTAATCCTTCAACATCCGACCCCAGGGTCCTTGATGTTCTCGGTGAGCTCAGGCAGCAAATCGATATTTATGATGATCACCTGATAGACCTTATCGAACAGCGGATGAAGGTTGCCGAGACAATAGGTCATTATAAAAAAGAAAATAATATTACTATATTACAAAGTTTTCGCTGGGATGAAATTGTAAAAAGGGTTATGATCCATGGCCAGGCAAAAGGTCTCAGCACTGAACTTATTGATACAATTTTTAAGGCTATTCATCAGGAGTCGATCAATCACCAGATGAAGATCATGAATAATGGTGTCATAAAAAAACATAAGATCAGTAAAAGAGATAAAATCAGTGGATAAGGTAATAGTGCCGTCAAAGGTTGCAGGTGAGATTAATGCTCCGCCGTCAAAAAGCATGACACAACGTGCTATTGCTGCAGCATTACTGGCCGACGGTGTAACTATTGTATTAAATCCATCCGGATGTGATGATTCCCTTGATGCTATAAATATTGCCACTGCACTGGGATCAGAAATACATAGTGACGGTAAAAACCTGAAAATCAGGGGATCAGGCAAACTCAAAGGGAGGATACTGAACTGTGGAGAATCAGGTCTGGCTATCCGCATGTTTTCGGCAATAGCAGCTTTGAATGATGAAGAGATAACCCTTACCGGAAAGGGTTCACTGACAAAAAGACCAATGTCGATGATAGAGGAGGCTCTCCGGCAACTGGGTGTAAAATGCAGCAGCAGAGACGGATTTCTGCCCCTGACAGTACAGGGTCCATTGAAAGCCGGAAAATGCGAGATTGACGGTTCTGTAAGTTCCCAGCTTCTTACCGGTCTGCTGATGGCTCTACCGGTATTAGAAAAAGACTCTGAAATATATGTAAGAAACCTGAAGAGTAAGCCATATATTGATATGACACTTCAGGTTCTCGATAAATTCGGAATAACTGTTCAAAATAACAACTATAGACTTTTTACAATAAAAGGCAACCAGAAATACATACCCTCAGAATTTACCGTTGAGGGCGACTGGAGCGGAGGTGCACTCCTCCTTGCAGCCGGAGCCATTAACGGTGAACTGACAGTTCACGGTCTTCACACTGACAGCCGGCAAAGTGATAAAGCCATACTGACCGTTCTGGACCTCGCCGGCGCTCAAATGAGCATAAAAGAAAACTCAGTAAGCGTTTTGAAATCGAAAATGAGGTCATTTGATTTTGATGCGACAGAATCTCCCGATCTTTTCCCCCCTCTTGTTGCCCTTGCCGCATATTGTATGGGGACATCATCAATAAAAGGAGTATCACGTCTTGTCCATAAAGAGAGCAACCGGGCAAATGCCCTGAAGGAGGAATTCCGTAAGATGAACATAAAAGTGGACCTGGAAGAAGATACAATGCTTATTACCGGTGGAGAGGTCAGTGGTGCACATATTGATTCCCACAATGACCATCGCATTGCCATGGCTGCTGCTGTGGCTGCCCTGCGGGCTTCTGACAGGGTGATAATTACTGATCCTCAATGTGTAACTAAATCATACCCCTCATTTTTTGATGATCTTAAACAGATTGGCGCCCTGGTTTATGAATGATGTGATAATGCGTTAATCAGATAAATATTCTATTTAAATTCAATATAAATATTAAAATTTTTATTAACCAACATAAGCTTGAAACTATGAAAAAAATCAGAAAAATTTTATTAAGTGAAAATGAGATGCCGAGGCAATGGTATAATCTGGCAGCCGATATCAAGGTTCCGCCTTTTATGAGTCCTGACGGACCGGTACCGCAAGAAGCATGGGCACCTGTTTTCCCAATGAATCTGGTTGAACAGGAATATAGCACCCAACGCTGGATAGATATCCCCGAAGGAGTTCTGGAATTACTTAGCAGGTATCGTCCATCACCGCTGCACCGCGCATATGAACTGGAACAGGCTATCGGAACCCCGGCCAGAATTTATTATAAAAATGAGAGTCTGTCACCTCCGGGCAGTCATAAACCTAATACAGCAGTTACCCAGGCTTGGTATAATAAAGAATTCGGGATTAAGCGTTTGACAACCGAAACCGGTGCCGGACAATGGGGTAGTGCCCTGGCTTTTGCCTGTTCACTCATAGGACTTGAGTGTAAAGTATTTATGGTCAGGATAAGCTATGATCAGAAACCTTACCGGAAACTTATGATGCAAACATGGGGGGCCACATGTGTGGCAAGTCCGAGTAATGAAACCCTGGCCGGAAGAGCTGTTCTGGAAAAAACTCCCGACACTCCCGGTAGTCTCGGTATTGCCATCAGCGAGGCAATTGAAGCAGCAGTCACTGATACTACAGGAAAAACCAGATATTCACTTGGCAGTGTGTTAAATCATGTGATGATGCACCAGACTGTAATAGGTCTTGAAGCTAAGAAACAACTGGAAATTGTCGGTGAAAAGAAAGTTGATGTAATAGTAGGTTGTGCCGGAGGAGGCAGTAATTTTGCCGGACTTGCCTTCCCTTTTGTATATGATAAGATCAATGGAGCAAATATTGATATTATACCCGTTGAACCTGCATCCTGTCCTACATTAACTAAAGGTCCTTATGTATATGATCACGGTGATACAGCTAAAATGACACCTTTGGTTGCCATGTACTCACTTGGTCATAGCTTTGTACCGGCTCCCATACATGCCGGCGGTTTACGGTATCATGGAATGGCACCGCTTGTCAGCAAAGCCACCCAGGAAGGTCTTCTTTCACCAATGGCGCTGCACCAGTTAGAGAGTTATGAAGCTGGTATTTTATTCGCAAAAACCGAAGGAATAATTCCTGCACCTGAAACAACTCATGCTATTGCCACAGTAATTCGCGAGGCAAAAAAAGCAAAAGAGGAAGCGAAAGAAAAAGTAATTCTGTTTAATTTTTCCGGTCATGGTTTGATGGATCTATCAGGATATGATAAATTTCTTACCGGCCAATTACAAAATTATGAGCTGCCTGATGATGTAATAAAAGAGAACCTGAAAGAACTTGCAGGTTATCCATTGCCCTGACCAGGGATACAAATCTTTAGAAATTGCCTCCCGGGATAGATGAGATCAATATGTTTTGAAAAAATCCTCGAATATACCGTTAGCGGCTTCAGGTGTCAGCTCAGATCCCGACTGAATATAAAACCTGTGACAGAGGGTCATGGATTCTCCTTTTTCCAGTTTATAGTGTTTGCTCTCCTGTTTCGGATCATAAGATTTCTGTCCCAGGTTATTGAATGAAAAAAGGCCATAGCCTCGTGCATGGGCATAAGCCGGATAACCAGGATTATCGGGATGGTCAAAAATACCGAAGGTGATCAGTGTATTGTCCTTTGTTCCGGAGAGAAGCACCCAGTCGTTCCTGGTACCCCATACAGCATCACCTTTCAGACCCTGGCTGGATGTGTACATCCCTGTAACACCGGTATTATCAATTGCTTCAACTGTTGTTGGATTACCTTTGTCGTCTGTAAAAATGAGAGGCTGGTTCGAGGGCATCTCAAAGGCCCTGTCGACCCTTATGGCAAACATGCCCTCTTTGTTATCCAGAATTGTAACCGGTCCGTTTGCTGCTGTCAGTGTTGTCAGGTGGTCAATCGTCCTGGAATTTTCTGTTGCAGTGAAAATATATTTTGTTTTTTCCACCAGCATTGTATTTCCATTATTATCATCCCAGTCAGCAATCACTTCAAGCACTCCTGTTTTACCGCTTTCGGCTTTAACTATTTCACGGGCAATGATATGCCCGTATTCGTCTTTCCTGTCGGCAGGAATGGCTGAAGAGTTATTCCAGAAGTCAATTCCGTTAATGCTTCCGTGATTAAACCATAATCCAACCTGGTGAGGATGATCAACACGTTCTCCTTTCCTTGGCTCAAGAGGGAAACCCCTTGTTATAACCGATCCGTTTGGTGCATTGACAGGATAAAGGAAAGGTTTTTCAAAGTTTTGCGAATACCGGTAAGAAGTAAATAGTGCATCGTCAATAATAATATCAATTCTCTCCTTGTTATCAACCCTGACCAGTTTTATATCTTTTGTATCCGATGGCTGGCAGCTCAATATGATACAGGCTGTGACAGTAAATAAAATTGCCGGCAGGATTGATCTGGCTAATACGTTGTTATTTAGCCATTTACAGGCCAATATTCCTGTGCGTTCTTTTTGGATTGACATGATGTGACTTTTTAAATATATAATTATGATTCAGGCTCATCAGGTAAAAATAAATTATTTCAACTTCAATTCGCAACAAAAAGGCTTCTTTTTCCATCCCTGGTTTCCATAAAATGTTATTTTTGTTATGGAAAAAGAAAACACACCAGCCTCAAAAAGATTATATTCACTCGATGCCCTCCGTGGATTCGATATGTTCTGGATCATGGGAGGAGAAGGTATCTTCAGAGGATTGATCCTTGTTGTTCTCGGCATCCTTAATAACATCGGACTTTCTTTTTTGTTGTCATCGGTATGAATCCGATAACTATCTATCTTGCAGGCAGGATCATCAGTTTCAGGCAGGCATCGAGATTTTTCTTCGGAGGATTTGTTGATCTGCTGCCAGAAATATGGACTCCCTTTGTAGAGGCTGTAGGTGTAACTGCCGTTGGATGGGTATTCCTCTATATTCTGTATAAAAAGAAGATATTCTTAAAAGTCTGAACCTGATATGAAAGTCAAATTACTCTTTATCAGCATATTGCTTACACTATGCCTGATTGTATTCCCTCAAAAAGCAGAGTTATCCTGGCCTGAAGTTACACGTGTGAACAGGCCATGGACCCGCTGGTGGTGGCCCGGGAACATTGTTTCTCCCGAGGATATAAAAGCTAATATGGAAAAGTACAGGGTAGCCGGACTTGGAGGAATGGAAATTACTGCCATCTACGGTGTGAGGGGACAGGAAGATAAATTCATAGAGTATCTGTCGCCTGAATGGATGAATATGTTAACCCATACTCTTCTGGAAGCAGAGCGTCTTGATCTGGGCATTGACCTTGCCAATGCATCCGGATGGCCTTTTGGCGGGCCATGGGTCGATTCTGCTGATGCATGTAAGAATATAAACTACAAAACATATTCACTCAATACAGGTGAAAAACTAAGCGAGAAAATCGAATTCACCCAACCGCCAGTGGTAAGACCTGTTGGTAATATCCCGGATAAAATAAAAATATTTGACCAGGAAAACAGGACGCAAGATATTCAGTTATATGCTATTGACCAGATAAAACGTAAGAAGCCGCTTCCGATACAGGCTGTAATGGCCTATTCCGATTCGGGCCAGGTTGTAAACCTCACTGATATGGTTACCGCTGACAGGGACCTTGAATGGACAGCTCCTCCAGGTATCTGGACAATTTATGCTCTCTTCCAGGGATGGCACGGAAAACAGGTTGAAAGAGCAGGCCCGGGTGGAAAAGGAGATGTAATCGACCATTTTTCCGGACAGGCAATAAACAGGTACCTGAAACATTTTGATACTATTTTCCTGGATCATGATTTAGAATCACTCCGCGGTTATTTTAATGATTCCTATGAAGTTGATGATGCTCCGGGGGAAGCCAACTGGACTAATGACCTTTTTTATGAATTCATGATAAGAAGAGGATATGACCTCCGTGAACATCTTCCAGCCCTGTTTTTGAAAGATGATCCTGAAAAAAATGAATGTATCCTGTCGGACTATCGTCAGACAATCTCCGACCTCATACTTGAAAAATTCACATCAACATGGACAAACTGGGCACACAGACAGGGCAAAATAACGCGTAACCAGGCACATGGTTCTCCCGGTAATATCCTTGACCTTTATGCAGCCGCTGATATTCCCGAGACTGAAGGCAATGAGATTACCAGAATGAAATTTGCCTCTTCAGCAGCAAATGTTACAGGCAGACAATTTGTTTCATGCGAGGCTGCAACATGGCTGGGAGAACATTTCACTTCAAACCTCTCCGATGTTAAAAAAGCAGTCGATCTCTTTTTCCTGGCAGGAATTAATCATGTCTTTTACCACGGAACATGTTATTCACCGGTTAATGAACCATGGCCGGGATTCCTGTTCTATGCCTCAACAGAATTCACACCGGCAAATCCTCTCTGGAACGATTTCAAAGCTCTTAATGAATATGTTACACGAGTTCAGTCATTCCTTCAAGTGGGAAGGCCGGATAACGACATACTTCTCTATTTCCCGATATTTGATCACTATGCGGATACAGGCAGCGGAATGCTGGCACACTTTGACGGAATTGATTCTTTCTATGATGGATCTCATTTTAAAAACGCGACTGAAACAATGCTGGAGAAGGGTTATACATTTGATTATATATCAGATCTTCAGATAAAAAATACAGATTTTTACAATGAGCTGCTGTTTACTGAAGGTAATATATACAGAACCCTGGTTATACCACAATGCAGGTATATCCCTCTGGAAACGTTCTCATATATCATTAAGCTTGCAAATGAAGGAGCCCATATTATATTTTACGGAAATATGCCGGAAAATGTTGCAGGATGGGCATATAAAGACGAAAAGACTTCATTTTTCAACCAGATGAAAGCAGGTATCAATTTTTCTCCAACAAATAATCCGGAGGTGTTCAAAGCTGTATATGGGAACGGAATGATCCTCTCAGGAAATAATCTGGAACAACTTCTTGTTTTTGCAGGGATCAGGAGGGAGACCATGTCTGACGATCATCTCATGTTTATACGTCGTGAAACGCCGGCAGGATTTACCTATTTTATTTGTAATAAGGGGGAAAAGGCATATGATGGATGGATACCTCTAAATGTAGCTGCTACATCAGCAGCTATTTTCAATCCGATAAATAATAAATACGGCCTGGCAAAATACAGAATGGCAAAACCCGGATTGATAGAGGTATATGCCAGAATATATCCGGGTGAATCCCTGATAATAACAACATACATGGATAACCCGGATGGAAGATCCTACTCATATTATGACAATATCTCGATGGCTAAAGAAATATCCGGCACATGGAAGGTTGAATTCATCCAGGGAGGTCCGGCATTGCCGGCCGTTTCAGAGATTAAAAAACTAATTTCATGGACAGATTTTGATGAGAGCTCTTTAAAAGACTTTTCAGGCACTGCAAAATACACAATAAGCTTTGTGAAGCCGAAAGGAAAGGCTGATGCATGGTCGCTTAACCTTGGGAGGGTTTGTGAAAGTGCTTCCGTTGTACTGAACAATAAAGACCTGGG